>JGI997J19993_1000342_pt1 | contig 14696 bp, 10 predicted proteins | sample Etolagbewater25m_FD_19993 | JGI IMG/M metagenome (IMG submission 19993)
TTTTTCATTGAGTTTTTTATCTATAATCTCTTTTTTGATATTTTCTTTTACTTTCTCTTTGATAACATCTCCTGCATCAAGCTTGACTTTAGGATTTGCTATATCTCCTTTTATAGTAACACCAAGATCATATTTTCTGTATTTGATATTTAAATCAGCATTAATAGTTGATTTTTCAGTATCCATATTGAAAATGTTTGATTTGATTTCACTATTTTCACTTTTCATATATAAATCATTTATTAACTTTGTATTGTCTATGTTTGTAGTTAAATTTGTGACGCTATATATCTCAAGTGTTAAATCATATTGAGTGAATTGTTTTAGCATCTGTGTTGTTTGGTTTGTTAAAAACTGTCCATTATTTGTTGTAAGTTTTGATAAACCTTTTTTTGTAGCTAAATCATAATCTAAGTCAAGTGCAATATTTGATTTAAAAATTTGTGGATAGTTGAGCATATCTAATAATTTTAAAGATTGAATATTATCTAGTTTTACATTGAGTTTATTGTCTTCAAGTTTTCCTTTTATAGTACCATCAAATTTATTACTGTTAAATGTAGCTACTAGTGTTTTATCAAAGATGACTTCGCCATTAATAACAATACCACCTTTCATATGCTGATTTGTTACAAAGTAAAGTTTATCTAAAGCAGGAACACTTAAAAGATAATCGGTAGTTAGTTTTCCTGATGGGATATTAAAGAGAGTTTTTTTAGTATCTATTGTTGCTATAAAAGAGTTGAAATCTACAATAGAAGTTATATTATCTTTGTTTAAATTACTATTTATTGTAAGATCAAAAGTACTTTTTGTTGGAAGATTTTGTTGAAATATTTTATTAATATAATCACTATTTAAAAGACCATTATCAAGCTTTGTAACTATATTTCCATCAAGATTATTTAGAGAGTTTATTTTTCCATCAATATTTAATTTTGCAGTTGCATATTGTGGTTGATTTACCATCCATAGTAACTTTTCTAATGCAAGATTTTTCAATGAGAAGTTTATATCTGTAATATCCTCTTCTTGTATTAGCAGTGCATAATCTGTAGTTCCATTTGCAAATGCAGCATTTCCTTTAAGTGCTATATTCCCAATAATACCAAAGAGTCTACCATTTGTGTTAAATTCACCTTGAAGTTTTTGATTTGTAAGCTTATTAAAAATATTGATATTTTTCACTTTTACATCATAAAGTAAATCAATATTTTTAGAAAATAAATTGAATTTTCCCTCGATATGAATAGGTTGCCCATCAAGTGTAAGAGTTGTAACAATACTATTTGTTGATAAACTAAAGTTTGTGAATTTAGCATCATCTATTTTCATATTTTGTTCTATTTTAGATTCTACAATTGGTAAAAGAATACCATGTCCAAAACTTGTAAAAACCATAACATATATCGAAACAACTAAAGCTGTCATCACAGAAAATAATATAACTATTAATCTCATCATAAACCTTTGTATTAATATTTAGGCAATTTTACAAAAAAATTGCTTTATCTATTGTGCTTTCACCTCAAATGTAACTGTAACTTTATCTGTTTTTCTATTCTTTAGAGACTCTTTAATATCTTTATTTATCATAATTCTATTTTGCTTAAGACCTTTATTACTGAGATATGTTTGAATATTTACAGCTCTTTGTTGTGCCAATTTTATAAGGTCATTTTGAGTGATAATGATTTTATCTTTCAGTTTAGCTAACATATTATAGTATTGAGTTTTATCATTTTTTTCATCTTTTACAATTTTTTGATATGCTTCTTTTCCAAACTCTTTGATATAAAAGTTTTGAGTAAGTTTAAACAAGTCTTTAAATTTTTGTTTTGAATTAAAAAGCACTGAATATTTTGTTTTGAAGTTTTTCTCTTGCAGTATTTGAGTATCTTCAAGTGTTACATAAGTTGTTTTTACATAAAGCTGAAGGTTTGGTCTTTTTTCAAATGCTTTAAAAATATTATCTAAAATCTCTCTTTGAGTTACAGAGATTTCACTACTTCCATAATCAAACTGCACCTTTGAGATATCATCACCTTCTAATCCTATCATCATAGCTAAAAATTTAAAAGGTGCAGAAACAATCCCTACAATGGTATTTGTAATAACATCAAGTATCACATCACTTAAATGAAAACTTGGACTATTTATATCTCCATCAATAGGAATATCTAAATCTATATATCCATCATTATCTTCTAAAAGTGCTATGGCTAAACCTATTGGAGCATTGATTGCATCTTTGCTTTCTACTTTTTCACCAAGTTCTAAGTCTTTGATTTTTATATGATTTTGACTTTTAAGTTGTGCATCTTTAATATCATACTCTAGTTCTAAGTTGAGTTTTCCAGTAGCAATTTTATTTCCTATAAATTTTCCACTGTATGATGACAAATTTGTTAAATCTATATTTTCAACTTTCACATTTGTATTCATACTATTTAATGGATTTGAAATACTCATATCTGTATTAATTTGTAGTAGTGCATACTTATCAATAATACTTTTATGTGTAATAATTGTTTTACTATTTACATTTGAAGATATATTTTTTATGTCACCTTCTATTTTTTCATCAATAGATACAAATTTTGGAGAGACTGTATAGTCTTGGAACAATGAGTGACCATTTTTAATAGAGATATTTTTTATAGTATACACAAAATTGCTTTTTTTCTCTTCTTTTGTTACACTTTTGTCAGATTGTTGTTTTGTAATATATGAAAAGTTTGTGGTATTATTATCATTTAACATAAATTGAATATACGGTTTTTCAATTTGAATATCTTTTATATATAAATTATCATTTTTATAACTCATATCTGTTATCTTTATCTCTTCTAAACTAACTAGAGGTTGTTTGATTGCACTGTTTTCTATATCGATATTTTGAAGAGTAATATTACTTTTTAAATCTATATTTGTTTGGTTATTTTCTTTTGAAAAATTTAAATGTGCTTGATTACTAATAAAAGCAGACTTTATATCTAGGTTTACAAAATCTTGTATATATTTGTTATATGGCTGTAGATCAATGTTTTTTGTATTTAAATCCATATTTATACTAAGTGGTTCTTGTACAACTTGTATATTTGCTTTTAATTCTCCACTTGAAGGAGTTTTAAGTATTTGAACTATATCTATGCTGTTTTGTTTCTCTTGTGTAACTTTCTTTATAGAGTTTACAAAATCTTTAAAATCAAAAGTCACATCTTTTTGCTTATCAATAAAAAGAATGTGACTCATAGTTGTATTAATATTATTGACAGTATATTGTAGCTTTTTATCTATATTGAGTTCTATAGTATCAATAGCATTTTGTAATTGCTTTGTTTCAACTATAAAGTTATCTTTTTTTATACTTATACTATCTAGGTTTAGAAAAAGTTTTCCAAGTTTGATATCTTGCATACTATTATTTTGTTTATAATCATAATTAAAAGCAAGATTTAGAGGGTTTGAGTCTATATCAAGTTTCAAGTCATTAGGTTTTGTATAGTGAAATATCTTATTAACATTTATATTTGAAAGTTGCATATCACCATTAAGCTGAAGTGGTTTTACAACAACATTTGAGTTCAATATAATTTTTCCACTATTAAAAGTATCTATGTTAAAAGAAAATTTATTGATATGATTCTCTTTTGTTTTTATATTATGAGAAGTAAGATTTATAGGTTTCGTTTTAATTATAAATGGTTTCTCTTTTGAGTAATCTCGGAAAACAAAATTTATATTTGTTAAATCTAATTGTTCTATAGAAAAGAGATAACTTTTACTTTCATTTTGTGTTGTAGTAGAACTCTCTTTGGTACTGTTTTTTGCTAAGCTATCTAGAATATATTGAAAATTTGCTGTTTTATTTTTATCAATATCTATATCAAGCTTAAAATTATCGATACTCAAACTTTGTAAAGAGATCTCATTTTTTACAAGTTTCATCGGATTGAGATTTACTTTTAAAGTTTCAAAAAAGAGTAGATTTTTATTGTTTTGGTCATTAATGATTAAGTTACTAATTTTGATATTAAAAGTAAAAGGATTGAGATGAACAGAATCTATATAACTATTTGTATGTATAGTTTTTTTGATGATTGAGGGTACATAAAATTGGATAAAATAAGGTATAACTATAAATCCCAAGATACTATAAAGAGCCAATAAGCTTATAACAATTTTTGAAAATAGTTTGGTAAATGTTTTCATTAGATACTCCTAGAAAAATTTATAGTGTAATTTTTTGTAAATTTTCTATATTTTTTTGAACAGTGGCTATTCTTTTTATTATATCTTTTGTTGATTTAATATTAAGACAATTTTTATAGAATATAAGTGCTTTCTCATTTTCACCTTGATATTCATAAAATAAACCAATATTATAATTTATAGAATATTGATAAGGGTATTTAGCATCTAGTTTTTGAAGCTCTTGAAGAATATTATTTGTAAAAATATTCTCTGCCATCATATCAATAATATTTTCATAAACCTTTTCATCGGTTTCACTCATCTGAAAATCTATCTCATCATTTATCTCTACTGTATAAATTGTTTTAGAGGGGATTAAATAACTTTTAATATTCAATGCTAATTTATTAACTAATTCATTATAAAAAATGCTACTATCTTTTTGTGAAAATTCATAGTCATTAAAAATATTGTATCTTCTTTTTCTACAGTTTTCATCACTTATTGTTGCTGTAATAGTATCTCTTTTAAATCTTGTAGTAACACTAGCACTTAAAGTATAGTTTGTTACTAAACATTTTTTAAAAAATAGCAATTCTCTTTCCTTGATTACTGGATGATAAGTATTGTTTTGTTTGTCCAAAACATAAGAAACATATTTTACTGTTTTTGTATCTTCTGATTCATAAAAGTGTTTGGTTGTTTGTATAGTATTTTCAATAATATGTAAAATATCATTAGATTCTTTTGTATCAATAAGTATTGCTTCACCATTAAAATAAGAGGGAAGAGTGTTTTGTAATTGTGTTTTAAAAGTATCACTTCCTTCTATGGTGATATTTACATTCTGTAAGTTTTTAAGGGGAATATTAACACTATTATAATTCAATATAGATATTTTTTTTGTACATGATGTAAATAATATCATAATACTAAACAGGAAAAATAATTTTTTCGTCATACATACTCTCCAAACTTATTTAGTTAATTATATGATTTTGTAACAAAATTGAAAATTAATCTCTGCAAATTTAATAAGAATATAGTATAATAATTTATTATGAATATAAATAATGATAAATTTACAAAACGACTTACTTTATTATTTGTTAAAGCAGGGAGTCATAGTTATGATGATTGGTTAATGGAACATTTTGGTTCAGTAATTTTTGCTTATGATGAGGAAAATGCTCTCAAAAAGTTTACTAAAAACTATATAGATATTGTTTTAATAGAATTGGAAAACAACTACAATGAAAAGTTTGACTTTATTAAAAATATAAGAGTTCAAAGACCTTTTATTATCACTTTAGTACTTTCAAAAGACAAAAAATATGAAACTTTAATTAAAAATATAGAACTAGGAATTGATGGATATTTTACACATCCTATTGATAATCAAGATTTTTTAAATAGAATTGAACAACTTGAAGTTCGATATCAAATAGGGGAAGAGTATGAAAACAATAAAGAAAACCTCAATCTTTTAAAACAATATCAAGAGATAACAGATAAAAGTTCTATAATTTCTAAAACAGATCCCTCTGGAAAAATTACATATGCAAATGATAATTTTTGTAAAGTTTCTGGATATACAAAAAATGAACTGCTTGGTAGAAATCATAATATAATAAGACATCCGGATACTCAAAAAGAGGTATTTAAAGACTTATGGGACACTATTAAAGAAAAAAAACAACAGTGGAATGGGATTATAAGAAATATCAGTAAATCTGGAGAGTCTTATTATGTAAATTCAACTATAACACCTATTTTAGATACAAAAGGGGATATTATTGAATATATAGCTTTACGACAAGATATAAGTTCAATATTAAGTGATAAAAAACACTTTCTTGATAAAATAGAAGCAAATACTTTATCTCTTTTAATTTTGGTACATATTGAAGAGTTTGAGATGCTTGAAAAGTTTTATAATTTAACAACAATTGATAAAATTGAAAAGATGTTTGGTTTTAAACTTTTATCATATCTTCCAAATACTTATAAATTTGATAATGTTTTTAATCTTGATGATGGTAGATATGCACTTTTAACAGATTTAGATAAGTTTATGGAATATAATATTGAGATAGATTCCTATTTAAAAGATTTTGTTGAAAATGTAAAAAACTCTATTTTAGAAATAGATGGAATAGAGTATGATATCAATATTTCATTGAGTTATGCTTTTGGAAAACATATGTTATATGAAGATGCGAAAGCTGGATTGGATGAAGTTATTGATAGAAATATCATAATTTGTCACTCAAATGATTTTTCTATTCGACATCAACTAGAAGCGAAAAAAAATCTTGATGTGATTAAAATGGTGAAAATTGCTCTTGATAATTATAAGATTATCTCTTACTTTCAACCTATTATTAATAATAAAACACAGCAGATAGAAAAATATGAATCTTTGGTTCGTCTTGTAGATGAAGAGGGGCAGGTACTTACTCCTTATCAATTTTTAAATATATCAAAAAAAGGGATATATTATACAAAAATAACAGATAGAGTTTTAGAAAACTCATTTAAAATGTTAAAAACTATTACCACAAGATTATCAATAAATCTTTCTACCATTGATATAGAAAAAGAATCAACAAGAGAGAAAATTTATCAGCTTTTAGAAGAGTATCACGATGAAAGGGATAGATTAATATTTGAATTGTTAGAAGATGAAACTATTAAAGACTTTGAAAATATTATTAGCTTTGTTAAAAGGGTCAAGTCTATGGGAGTTTCTATTGCTATTGATGATTTTGGGGCAGGGTATTCTAATTTTGAAAGATTATTAAAATTTGAACCTGATATTTTAAAAATTGATGGAAGTATTATTAGAAATATTCTTAATGATGAGTATAGTAAAAATATTGTTGAAACAATAGTGACTTTTGCAAAAAGACAAAAAATAAAAACTATTGCAGAATATGTTGAAACAAAAGAGATATTTGAATATTTAAATGATTTAGGTGTAGATTATTCGCAAGGATATTATTTTGGTAAACCTCAAGAGTTGGAATTATAAAGTATCTAGGATTTTGATGAGTTTTTCGTGGTCGTTAGATTCTTCAAGTAGTTCATCCATAATAGTAAATAGGTTATCATCAGCATTATAGTTTTCTTTTAAAGATATAATATAGTCATCTTTTAAAGAGTTAATGAGTTGATTTTTATGTTTAAGTTTATTTTTTTCAAATGAGATTATATTTTCAGTACCTATTGTATCTAAATCTATACTTTCCTCATCTAGAGTTAATAAATCACTGTTCATCACAAGCCTTTAACTTTTAAGTTGTGCTGCTTTATCTTTTATAAGAGTAGTAAGTTTTTTTGCTTCATTTAAAATAGTATCTATTTTTATAGATAAGGCATCAATCTCTTCTAAGACTTGTTCATTTGTTTTATTATTACAAGGAGTAGTTTTATTTAATATATTATTGATTTTCCCAGTTAAGTCTTTTTCATTAAGAGGTTTTAAAAAGAAGTTTTCTATCCCTTTTAACATTGATATCTCTTGATCTTCTTCATTAGATGATAAAAATACAAAAGGGATTGTATTATCATTAGATTTTGATAATTTATCATAGAAGTCGTATGATTCTAAACTTTGAAGATCCATATCTGCAATAATTAAACTTATATTTTCTCGCTGCAAAATTTCAAAAGCTTCCGTTTCAGATTGTGTACCAAAAACATTTACTTGTGTATCTTCTAATAGATCTTCAAGGGCATATTTAATAAAATCTAATACATAGTCTTCATCTGAGGTTAAAAAAAGTATATTAACTAACATGTGTGTTTTTTCCATTTTATATAATTAAAGGTACAACGGTAAGCTGAGTTTTGTAGTTAGCAATAATTTATCTAGTTGATTTTTTACAAAATCAATCATGCGAAGAGCCAAAATTGTGAAGCTTATACCATCTCTTCTTGCTGCAGGTTGGGTTTACATAGCTGTTAAGATTACTCAAAACACTGGTAGGCTCTTACCCCACCGTTTCACCTTTTCCTGTATAAACAGGTAGTTTACTTTCTGTTGCACTATCCCTTAGGTTACCCTAGCCATCAGTTAGATGGAACCATACTTCACAGCAGCTCAGACTTTCCTCTTGAATATTTCATTCAAGCTATTGCTTATTGTACCTTCAAGTACATATTATAGCAAATATAACTTATTTTCTTATGATATCATATTCGTTTGGAATAGTAAATTGAAAAATTTGATTCGGAATAGTGTGATTTTGTTTGATATTTGTAAAACTTATTGAGATATTATTATCAATACTATCTTTATAATTTATTTGCTCTAATTGATTGTTGATAATCGTTAAAGTGTAATCTATGTTGTTAAATGTAGAAATATATTGATTTGGAGAGATCTGTTGGGCATTCTCTAAGAGTTTTAAAATATTTATTTTTTTATCTAATGTTGAGAATATAGCTTGTTCTAAATCAGGTTCAATAATGGTGGCTTTTTTATCAATAATATAAACATATTTTTCAATTGGTTTACGATATTCCCAGACTATACTAAAAGGTTTTTTGATAAAAATTTTCCCTGAGTATAATATCTCACTTCCTGAATTATTAATGATTGATTGTTTAAATGTAGCTTCAAAACTATTGATATCTTTGAAGTTACTAGCAAAAGCTACAAAAATAGAGAAAAATAAGATAATTAATAACTTCATAACAAACCTTTAGATAAAATATTAGCTTCAAATTATAGCACACATCGTCTTAAGCGATTTGACTTATGAAAACTACAATAAGGAACAGTATAAATGTTAAATATCTTTTCAAAAATATTTGGTACTAAAAATGATAAAGAGGTTAAAAAGTATAGAAAAAGAGTAGAGCTTATCAATGCTTTAGAGGAATCGTACGCTACTCTTTCAGATGAAGAATTACAAGAGAGATTTAATCAGCTTAAAAATGATGTTCAAAATAATATAAAAACTTTAAATGAAGTATTAGTAGATAGTTTTGCAATTACAAGAGAAGCTAGTAAAAGAGTCTTAAGTATGAGACATTATGATGTTCAGCTTATTGGTGGTATGGTTTTACATGATGGTAGAATAGCAGAGATGAAGACGGGTGAGGGGAAAACTCTTGTTGGAACTTTAGCTGTTGCTTTAAATGCTATGAGTGGAAAAGGTGTACATGTTGTAACAGTAAATGATTACTTAGCTTCAAGAGATGCAAAAGAGTTAGAACCTTTATATAACTTTCTGGGATTTAGTGTAGGTGCTTTAACTGGTGCTATTGGAAGTGAAGCTGAGAGAAAAGAACAGTATTTAGCAGACATAACTTATGGTACAAATAATGAATTCGGATTTGATTTTTTAAGAGATAATATGCATTATTCTTTAGAGGAACAAGTACAAAGAAATTATAACTTTGTTATTGTTGATGAGGTGGATTCAATTTTGATTGATGAAGCAAGAACTCCTTTAATTATTTCAGGACCTACGAATCATAAAAGTTCTGATTATGTGCGTTCTCATAAAATTGCTTTACAACTTGAAAAAGGGGAAAGAAAAGAAGCAAAAAATCCTTCTGAATCTGATGAGGTAACAGGTGATTATACTGTTGATGAAAAAAATAAAGTAGTACTTTTAACAGAAGCTGGAATCGAAAAAGCACAAGAGTTATTTGAAGTAGATAATCTTTACTCACTTGAGCACGCTTCACTTTCTCATAATCTTGACCAAGCTTTAAAAGCAAATAATTTATTTGAAAAAGATGTTGATTATGTTGTTCAGAACAATGAAGTAATTATTGTAGATGAATTTACAGGAAGATTAAGTGAAGGAAGAAGATTTAGTGATGGATTACACCAAGCTTTAGAAGCAAAAGAGGGTGTAGAGATTCAAGATGAGTCACAAACATTAGCAGATATTACCTTTCAAAACTATTTTAGAATGTATGACAAGTTAGCTGGTATGACAGGAACAGCTCAAACAGAAGCTACAGAGTTTGCAGAGATATATAGTCTTGATGTTGTCTCAATTCCTACAAATGTACCAATTAGAAGAGATGATAAAAATGATTTGATTTATAAAACAGAGAGAGAAAAATTTATAGCAGTATGTCAAAGAATTAAAGAGATAAATCAAACAGGACAGCCTATATTAGTCGGAACTGCTAGTATTGAAAAATCAGAACATCTTCATGAGTTATTAAAAAAAGAAAAAATTCCTCACACAGTTTTAAATGCAAAACAGCATGAAAAAGAGGGAAAAATAGTTGAAGATGCTGGACAAAAAGGTGCTGTAACAATTGCTACAAATATGGCTGGTCGTGGAGTTGATATTAAGTTGCCTGCTGAATGTTTAGAACTTGGTGGACTGGTAATACTTGGTACTGAAAGACATGAAAGTAGAAGAATAGATAATCAACTTAGAGGTCGTGCTGGACGACAAGGTGATGTTGGTGAGTCACAATTTTATTTAAGTTTAGAAGATAATTTACTAAGAATTTTTGGAAGTGATAAAATTGCAGGAGTGATGAGTAGATTAGGTCTTGAAGAAGGTGAACATATTGAATCTGGTATGGTAACAAGAGCAGTTGAAAATGCACAGAAAAAAGTAGAAACAATGCACTTTGAATCAAGAAAACATTTATTAGAATATGATGATGTTGCAAATGAACAGCGAAAAGTTATCTATAGTTTCAGAAATAATCTTCTAAGCGAAGGTTATGATGTTGCAAGTAAAATTGATGAAAATATTGGTGAATTTGTAGCGTTAATTATCGAAAATGCAAAAGATATTAGCACAAGTGTAATGATTGAAGATTTAAATTATGAAAATATTGTATTGAAAATTAAAGAAGATTTAAATCTAGATATTGCACAAGAAGATATTGTGTCAAATGACTTTGATGAACTATTTGAAAAGTTAGTAAAAATCTTAAAAGACAAATATGAAGAAAAAATGAGTGTACCAGCGCCAGATCAAAGAAATGAGATAGAGAGAATATTATATCTTCAAGTTCTGGATAAAGCATACAGAGAACATCTATACTCTATGGATACACTAAAAACAGGAATAGGGCTTAGAGGATATAATCAAAAAGATCCTCTTGTTGAGTATAAAAAAGAATCATATAATATGTTTATAGAACTTATCGCTTCTATTAAATATGAGATAGTTCGAATTTTATTTTCAGTTCAATTAAGAGATGAAGATGAGATACAAAGAGAACAAGAAGCTTTAGAAAAATTACGACAAGAGATGGAATCTAGTGTAGAAGATATCTCTTTAAGTAGTAATGACACAACACAAGCAGTAGTTGAGAAAAAAATTCCAAGAAATAGCCCTTGTCCTTGTGGAAGTGGAAAAAAATACAAACAATGTTGTGGTCAAAGTGGACCTAAAAAAGGGATTTTGGCAAAAGCATAGGCGTAGTAGTTGAATACTAAATTAATAAATTTTATAATAAAAAAGTATCTAAGATTTGATACAAAAAATCCTTTTATATCAATAAGTGCAATTTTGGCATTTATTGGTGTTTGTGTTGGAGTGATGGTTTTAATAGTTGCTATGGCTATTATGAATGGTACAGCAAAAGAGTTTGAAGATAAACTTTTTACGATGAACTATCCTTTAAGTATCTATCCTCAAATAGATGGTACAGTTAATGAAGAACTTTTACAAGATTTAGAAAAAAAATTTCCACACTTAATGTTTTCTCCATATTTAACTTCTCAAGTTATGGTACAAAATGATAACTCTATGGCAGGAGGAGTGATTTTTGGTGTTGATAAAACAAAAGAATCAAAGATAAATAAAATATATAATGAAACTGTAAAGGATTTAGAAGATTTAGGAAAATATCATTTAATAGTAGGACAGGGTATCAAAGATGAGTTGTATCTTTTTGATAGTCAAAAAGTAACTTTATATTTTACTACAGTGAATCCTAGTGGCTTTTCAATGATGCCAAAAATGAAACGGTTTGTTTATACAAATCAATTTAAATCAGGACTTACTGCCTATGATAAAGCTTATATGTATACATCAATTGAGGCTTTAAGAACTATTTTGAAAAAAAGTGATACTTATTATGATGGGATACATATTTATAGTGATGACCCATTTAAAGATATAGAATTGATAAAAAAAGAGTTACCATCTTTTGGAGTAGGAATAGTAGGTTGGTGGCAACAAAATGGAAACTTTTTTGCAGCCATGGAGATGGAAAAACATGCTTTATTTATAGTATTGATGCTTATTATTTTAATAGCATCATTAAATATTATAAGTTCATTACTTATGACTGTCATGAGTAGAAGAAAAGAGATAGCTCTTTTACTCTCTTTGGGGGCTAGTACACAAGAGGTAAAACATATATTTTTAAGACTTGGTATTATCATAGGGTATTCTGGAATTATTGTAGGGATAGGTTTAGGTTTTTTAGGAATCTATATATTAGGTAATTTTGATATTGTATCTTTACCTGCTGATGTATATGGTACGAGTAAATTACCACTTTTACTTGATAGTGTAGATTTTATTTCTATAGTTATAGGAAGTATGATAATTGTTTTTTTATCTTCATACTATCCTGCAAAAAAAGCAACACAAATTGATGTACTAGATGTATTAAGGAATGAATAGTGAAAAATAAACTTAAAATTATAATATTAGGAGTATTGATTATGGCAGAAACACTAATGGCAGGTTTTACAACATTAAAAACAGCACAGGTTCAAGAAGCTATTAAAAATGGTGTAGCAGTTATAGATATAAGACGACCTGATGAATGGGAACGATTTGGTACTATTAAAGGAAGTCATAAACTTACTTTTTTTGATGGACAAGGAAAATATGATATTAATGCGTGGATGAGTGAATTTACAAAAATTGTTACCTCAAAGGATCAGCCATTTATTTTAGTATGTGCACATGCGAATAGAACTAAAGCAGTTGGTGAGTTACTTGGAATTCAACTTGGATATAAATATGTACAAGAATTAGATGGCGGTATAAACTATGGTTGGATTGATAAAGGTTTAGAAACTGTAAAAGAGTAGAGAAGTGCTATTTAAACAAAGCGCTTCCTATTCTTACCATATTACTCCCATTTTCAATAGCTAATTCAAAATCTCCACTCATCCCCATAGAACAAATAGTAGCATCTGGACAGTTTTTAAAAATATTTTTTGTAGTTTGAAAGCTTTTTAATATTTCATCTTTATTTTGACTATGGGCACCTATACTCATAACACCAACTAATTTTATATTTGTATGTTTTTCTTGTATTTCATTATAAATAGCAACTGCATCTTCTGGAGATACTCCTGATTTTGACTCTTCGTAAGCAGAATTTATTTGGAGTAAACATTTCATGGTTTTATTTTTAGCTTTAAGTTTTTTATCTAATTCTTGTGCTAAATCTAAACTATCAAGAGAATGCATTAAAGTAGGGTTACAGTCTATAAGATTATTGATTTTATTTTTTTGTAATGTTCCTACAAAATGCCAAGCGATTGGTAAATCTTTTAAAATTTCTTGTTTCTCTTTTAAGTCTTGTACTTTGTTTTCTCCAAAAGCTCTCTGACCTGCTTCATAGAGTGTTTGTATCTCTTCTGCAGTAGAATATTTACTAATCGCTACAAGTTGCACAATAAGGTGGTCACTTACTTTAAGTCTTGATGCCTCTATTTTTGTGATGATGGTGTCCAAATTATTTACAGCTTCATTTGTTGTCATAAAAGTCCTTAAGTTATAAAATAAAAGTTTTAATTTTTGATATTATACTATTTTAATGTAAAAGTTAAATTTTGTATAAAAAGCATACAAAAATTAACTTTACTTTTTCCTACAATTAGTTAAAATAGTCTAAAATAAATACAGGAGAAAAGTATATGGGTAATTTTGTAAAAAATACAGAAGAGTTTTTTAAATATTGTGAAGAAAATGAGGTAGAATTTGTTGATTTTAGATTTTCTGATATTAAAGGTGCATGGCATCATTTAACTTATAGAATGAGTGCAGTAAGTGCAGAACAACTAGATGGTGGTTTACCATTTGATGGTTCATCAGTAGATGCATGGCAACCAATTAATAAATCAGATATGTTATTAAAACCAGATGTTGGTACAGCATTTTTAGATCCTTTCACAGCAGATAGTACAATTATTGTTATTTGTGATGTATACGATATTTATAAAAATGAACTATACGCTAAATGTCCAAGGTCTATTGCTAAAAAAGCACTAGCTCATGCAGAAGAATTAGGTATAGCAGATGCTGCATACTTTGGACCTGAAAATGAGTTCTTTATTTTTGATGATGTGCAATTTAAAGATTCTATTAATGAAGCTGGATACAAAGTAGATTCAAGTGAGGGTGAGTGGTCAGATTCTACTGATTATGAATTTGGAAACATGGGACATAGACCAAGAACAAAAGGTGGATACTTCCCAGTACAACCAACAGATTCAATGGTAGATTTAAGAGCAGAGATGATGCAAGTTCTTG
>JGI997J19993_1000343_pt1 | contig 14672 bp, 12 predicted proteins | sample Etolagbewater25m_FD_19993 | JGI IMG/M metagenome (IMG submission 19993)
TACCAGAAGCCTCTTCAGTAATTAAAAATCATAAAATGTTTAAATTTTCTTGGTTCTTTTTAGCCTTGTTAATGATAGGTTACTTTGTAGGAGATGTTTATAATTTACCTGTTTCTTTATTTGCTCTTGGTGGTGCACTTCTCTTCTTAGCTATAGCAACTTACTATAAAGCTGTAAAACCAGTAGTGACAATAAAAGCCGCACCTTGGCAAGTAGTATGGTTTAGTGTAGGACTTTATGTTGTAGTGTATGGCCTTAAAAACGCGGGACTTACTGATGTAATCGCTTCATGGATTGTATATTTAAATACACAGGGTGAGACCATTGCAATTATAGGGACAGGTTTTTTAGCGGCGATTATAAGTTCTATTATGAACAATATGCCAACAATTATGATTATGGATATTGCAATAGAACAAGTTGGTTATGTGGGAAATGAAGCCTTAGTGTATGCAAATATATTAGGTTCAAACTTAGGGCCAAAAATGACACCAATAGGCTCACTAGCAACACTCCTCTGGTTGCATGTTTTAGCACAAAAAGGGGTAAAAATAACTTGGGGTGAGTATATGAAAGTAGGAGTTGTTATAACACCACCTGTTTTATTTATTGCACTTTTAGGATTGTTATAACTCAAAAAATAAGCTGATGTTTTTACAATAAAATGAGTTCGTTGGTGGTTTTTAGATTTTGATTAATCATAATAGAAGTTGAGTAAACGCCACTCTCAACACAGTTATTTGAGATAACAGTTACGGAAGAAGTGTTAGAACTTATCTCTTCTTTTGAGATGATATGCGAAAAAGTTTTACCTTCTATGGTGTAGTTTCGCTCATAAGAAGCAGAGGTTGTGAGTGCTTGATTTTCTAACTCTACCTCTTTTGCATACTGCGTTTTGTCTTTTGGATTTTTGATACCTACTTTAAACTTGCTACCATCAGGTTTTTTCCCTAATGCATAAATATCGCCACCGTAGTTAATAAGTGCTGCGTTTATCTTATGTTTTTTCAAAATAAGTACCGCTCTATCTACAGAATACTCTTTTACAAAACCACCTAAGTCTATTTTTGTATATGGATTGTCAAAAATAATCTTATCTTTTTTTAGAGTAAAATGTTCACATCCTACATACTTTAGAAGTTCAGCTTTTTTTGCTTTTAAAACACAAAGGTCTTTTTCATTTTTATAGAGGTCTTTGATGGTTGCTATTGTTATGTCAAACGTAGTATCTGTTTCTTTATAATAGAGTTTGGCTCTTTGTAAGATGGACTTTGTTTCACTGTCTATTATGTTTGTTTGACGGGAGTTTATGGAAGATATTAAAGAGTCATCTTTGAAGTAGTTGTATTTTTTTTCTAGGCGTTTTGTTTCATTGAGAACAGCCATTGCAGAAGCATCTGCTATGGCGTTTTCTTTTGCATAAATAATCAATTCACAAGGTGTAGTCATGGCTTCATATTTATATATAAATTTTTTCATATTAAAACTTGTATGTTACACCTGTTATAAGATAAATTGCATCAATTCCGCTACTTTGGTCATAATAATTAGCACCAAAGTTAACACTAAAGTCCTCAGTTACCTTGTACTCAAGATCTGTCTTGTAGGTAATGGCATCAAAGTCACTAAGTCTCACATCGCTTGAAGCAAACTCCTCATTTGTGAAGTAGTCTTTTTGCCCACTGTAAAAATTAGCTTCACTCTGCATATAGTACCTCAACCCAAGTTTAATCAACCAATTAGAACTAGGTTCATAGTAAAAATCAGTATCTATAGTGTGTGAATCAATATCCCAGTCGTCAGTATAGTATCTGTAGCCTAGATGAGCACTTAAGTTACTTGTTATTGCGTTTGCATACTTAAATGAAGCTCCATAAGCAGTTCTTGAGTCTGGGCGGTTTTCAGCAACTACATCTGCGTTTATGCCGTCATAATTTCTTACAACATTCGAGTATGGATTACTCAGGTATCCACTATCTCCAACATAAAATAGAGATGCTTTAAGGTAGCTTTCACTGTTTATATTTTGAAAAAAACTAGCTTGTACATTAATGACATCATTCGTCATTGCCTCACTTGCACCACTACCAGCGTCACATGAACTTGTTGCACTATCAGGGTTACACTCGACCAATATTTCATTTGACTGATAAGAAACACCAAGTGATAAGGAGTTGTTTTTTGAACTAGTTAACCAGTGCATATACTCTAGTGAACCTTCGGTTGAGTAAAAATCACTCTCAGATGAGTAGTTAAGTCCAACTGTTAGTTCATCTCTGTTGTCAAAACGCGTGATAAGTGACGCTCCGCCTGCAACTCTTGTATCTTCATATTCTACATTTGCATAAGTAACATCCGTTGCGTTTACACCGATGCCTCTTGAAAACGCAGAAGCACCACTCGCCGCATCATAGTAGTTTTCACTTGCACCACTTACTGCATCTGCTACCACATTTACATTGAGTGTGTAGTCGGTTCCAAAATCTTTGTTTAACATAAGTGATGGTGCAGAAACTGCTGTTCTATTTTCACTTTCGTTATACTGTAAATACTGTAGGCTCACATAGTCTTCAGCTTGTACTGCCATTGAAGCTAAAAGTGTAGCTGCCGCTAGGGAAATTCTTAATTGCATCCACAACCTCCGCCAGCTACACCGTTACCACCACGGGCAGCTTCTTTTGAATAATATATATGATCTTCATACTTTTTTGCTAAAGGGTTCGTTCCAGACTCTTTCATTATTCTTTTTGCTAGAGTCTCTTTCTCCCAAGGTTTTACATCTTTGACACACCCTGTAAATAAAAATAGTGCGCAAAAGCTAATCGTTACAGCTGTTTTCATCTCTACTCCATCTCTTTTAAATCAGTAATGATTTTTTCATCTATATTAGCTACTGCACCAGTAACAATACCAACAATTTTTTTGTTTTTTACATAGTATAAGGTAGGCATACCAATAGGGGAAAATTCAGAAATTATAAGATTCTGAGGGTCGTTTATAACTCTGAAATTTAACTTGTTTTCGCCTTTTAAACTCTTTTGAAACTCTCTACCTGCGTTTATATCTTTGTCAACATCTATACCAATAATTTCAACTTTATTAGGGTCGATAACTGCGTTTACCTTAGATAAGAGCGGTAACTCTTTTTTACAAGAACCACACCATGATGCGAAAAAATCTATTACATAAATTTTATTTTCAGTGCATCCAAGATAGGAAGCTACAGAATCATCTATAAGGTCACCTTTGTCATAGGCTATGAGGTTTGTTAAAAGAAAAAAACTAACAATGGCTGTTTTCATGCCAACTCCTTTTTTTAAGTAAGAGAATTGTAGTTTTTAAAAATGAAGATATTATGAAGATTTATTGACTGTATATCCAACACCGCGAATATTTTTAATAAAGTCGGGTAATCCGAGTTTTTTTCTTAAATTTTTTATGTGGACATCTACGATATTACTATGTTTTATAGTGTAATTATCCTTGTTAATATGTTCGGAGAGTTGGTATCTTGTTAACACTATGTTTGCGTTTTGCATAAACAGTTCAAGTAAATCAAACTCTGCGTTTGTTAGTTTTATAAATGTAGAATTAATCTCTACTGTATGCTGGACAGTATCTAGTTTGACCTCACCGATAGAGATAAGTGAAGTTTTTTGTGCACTTTCTCTTCTAAGTAAAGCTCTCATTCTAGCTAATAGTTCAACATTAGAGTAGGGCTTACAAAGATAGTCATCAGCCCCACAATCTAAAACTGCAACCCTATCATCAATCTCAGAGTTTGCGGAGAGCATTAAAACAGGGGTGTCAACATCCATCTCTCTTTGTTCTTTTAAAAGGGTGAGACCATCTCCATCACCCAAATTCCAGTCAAGTAAGAGAAGAGAGTATTTGTTCTCATCAAGGTACTTTTTTGCTTGCGTATAACCATAGGCAATATCGCAGCTGTACTTTTCACTCTTTAGTAGTTGAAACAGTTGTTTTGCAGTCTGTTTATCGTCTTCTATTATTAAAATGTTCATTCACTTGTTCTCTTTATTTTTTTTAAACTAAAAATTGATTGAGTTCCTTGCCCGATACCATCACTTTTTATAATTATATCACCATCAATTAAAGCTGCCATTTTTTTGCTGATGGATAGGCCTAATCCTGTGCCCTCATGCTTTTGTTGCATTTCATTGTCTAGTTGAACGAAATCTCCAAAGAGTTCTTTCAAGTCATCTTGAGCAATTCCTATCCCACTGTCTGTAATACTAATATAAATATTTTCTTTGTCAGTGCTAAGTTTTATAGTTATACCACCTTTTTTAGTAAACTTTATTGCGTTTGATATGAGGTTTATGACTATCTGCTTAAATATTTTTGGATCTGTAAAATAAAGTTGGTTTTGAAAGTTCTTGGATGTAAGTTCAAAAGAGAGTTCTTTATCGTATGCAAGTGGAGATAACATCTCAAAACAACTCTCCAGCTCATTTAAGATATTTACATTTTTTTTATGCACTTCCATTTTTCCAGCTTCTATTTTTGCTATGTCTAAAATCTCATTAATCATACCTAGAAGATACTCTGCTGAAGATTCTATATTTCCTATGGTATCTATCTGCTTCTCATTTAAATCTTCATAAACCATAAGGTATTGTGCAGAACCAATTATGGAGTTGAGTGGTGTTCTTAGTTCATGGGACATACTTGAGATAAATGTTGATTTTGCGTTTGAGGCTGCTTTTGTTTTTTTCATCAGTGCTATTTCATCTTCAAGTTTTATAAGTGCTGTGGAGGTAGTTTTAAGCATTCTATTAAATGAATGTGTTAGAGTGGCAATTTCATCTTGTGTATGAATAATTAAAGAAGAAGAGTAGTTGTGTGTCTTAGTAATATTGTCAGTTATTGCTGTTAGTTTTTCTATGGGTTTAACAATCTCTTTAGAGTATTTTATGGAGATATATAAGACAATTAAAAAAATTAACAAAGAGATATAAAGCATAAATTTTATAAAGTCGTGTAAAAACTCCAGGGCAGTATCTTTATCTACGGCATAAACTATGTAAAAATCATCTAAAGCTGAAGATAATTTTTTATAAACAATGAGATGCGTTTCATTTATTATTTTGTCCATATAGCCACTGATATCTGGAGTAAACGCACTCTTTTTCCCTATAGATAAGTTTGTGTGTGGATTAATTATATATGATTCTATATTTGTAGTGTGTGTTAAATAGTTGTCTAGATTTTCTAAACTATACTCCAAAATTAATGTTCCTATCCTCATAGAAGAGTCAAAAGAAGCATAAATATTTGCGTATATATAAAGATTTGCGTTTTCTATGTATGTATGAGAACTTTGCGTATCTGTATCTTGAAAAAGATATTTCTTTAAAATTAGTTCTTTGTTTGATGAAGCAATTATTGTAGAATTTTTATCAATTACCATAAAACTTGTTTCAAAGTTTAGATCATCCACTTTTTTTATTAAAAGTCTTGAAACTCTTTTGTCTAGATCATCAGATAAAATATCATCCATTAAATCAAGAGAACTCAAAAACTGAACCTCTTTTATTAGTAAACCTATATGATTATCTATTAACTTTGTAACTACATTTGTATTTGCAAGTTGTTCATCAATCATTTTATTAAGAATTTTTGTTTCACTTAAAAATATTGTATAAGCAAGAAGTGTTAAAAAAGGGATGAAACCAATACTCATGAAAATGACTAAAAGTCTGTTTCTGAGTGATTTTTTTAAAAAGTCAAACATTAGTTTTCCCACCTATAAAGTACTTTTAAATCCTGATCAAGGTTTTTTTCTTCTATATAACCAATAGCCCCATCAACTCTTTTAATAAAAGCTATAATACTCTTTTGAGATTTCATACTAAGTGGTGGACGATGCCCTAAATAGTGTTGAGAAGTCCAATAGGATTTTAAACTCTCAAAGCTCATTTTTAGTACATTTTTCTCAAAACTAACTCTTAATAAATCTTTTGGAACAGTGTTAAGCGGCACTACTTTTATGTCATTTACAATCTGCATTTTTTTTAGAAATATTGCTCTGATTTGCGTTTTTGAGAGGGCTTTCATCTTTTGGTTTGAAACCACTACATACTTATCGGCTAAAAGATTAGAGAATAGTAGACTAAGAAAGAGAAGAGCTTGTAGTTTTTTCATTAAAAAAGTACCGACAAGGAGAAGAGTAGTTGGTTTTCATCATCTTTAGAATGAAACTGATATTCGGATTTAATGGCAATAGGGTAGAGAGGTCTGTAGGTGTACCCAACAACCATTATTTCATCGGAGTCGTCATCTTTTTTATTCTCATACGATTCAGCTCTAAGTATAGCTATATGTTGGGGTGTAAAACGATAAGCACCTTGAATATATCCTGCATACTTTGTTGTGTACTCATTTTTAGTTTTTTGTGAACCTATCTCTGTAAGTATTTGGTATTTATCAGATTCATACTTTGCTGATAAAAGCATATAATATAAATTTTTCTCAGGAATGTTATTTTCAGTATGAAAATATCCACCATTAATTTTAATTGTATACTCATCAATCTCATAGGATGCACCAATCCCGTAGTGTTTGTCAGTATTGTAATTATTGTAATTTTCATCAATGCCTTCGTTATATTGAAGCGTTGCGTTTAACTTGAATTCACCATCTATATAAGATGTAAATGAACTCTCTATACCCGTTGTAAATTTTGGAAATAGTATATAGGTACTTTTTGGACTTGAAGTAGTTTCGCGCAGTACATTTATGGGTAAAAGATTCCAAAAACCGATATTTGAGTTGTATTTACCAGCTCTAAGTAGATAATTTTCATCAAGATTATAATCTACATAAACTCTCTCTGTATACAAATGAGTATCATTCTCGGTTGAAGTAACTCCATGATGGTCTTTATATACATAGAGCTCTTTAAACTCAAGTTCAAGCATATAGGAAAATTTATCATAATTTCCATAACCCATAATAGCTAAGTCATCAACCCTGTATTCAGTTTGTTGTTCTCTTTGTAAGAAGTTTAGTGAAATATATCCACCAAGATAAAAGGGAAGAGTACCAACTTGCAGACCCTCTCCAAGTTTATATTCTTTATCTGAATAGAGCAGTGATGATAGTAAAAATAGTATTAAAAAAATACGCACAAAAAATCCTTTATAGTCTATCTATAGAAAATCATATTTTATATCTCAATAATGAATATTTCATGAGTATTCTAATCTCATGAGACATCTTTTGAGGTCTAGTAAAAAAAATCAATAAAATTTGTTATTTTCCGATAGCATTGTCTAAAATAGCAATTGCTCCATAGTAGTTATAGTAAGAAACAACCAAAGAAGCTTTGGCATCAATGTATCCTTGTCTTGCTTGTTGTAGTTCTATGTAGTCAGATAAGCCATTTTCATAGCGTTTTCCAGCTTGGTCAAATTTTTCATTTGATACTTCTAGGAGAGATTGGGAAAGTTCAACAGAATCTTTCATCTTATAAAGATTTATAAATGCCTGTGTTGTCTCTTTTTTGATTGAAAGTTTAGCGTTTTGAAGATTTGACTTTGATATATCTACAAGAATTTTTTTCTCCTGAGTATTTGCAGAAGTCGCACCACCCTCATAAATATTCCAGTCAATATTTAAAGAAGCCTGCCACTGATCTTGTGGGATTGTTGATTCAAACTTATCCAACTCTTGTTTCGTATAATCCGCATTAAAATATAGAGCAGGGTAGTATTCTGATGATGCCAGTTCTTTTTTTGCTGATGCAGATTTTATTTGAGCTAAAAGCTGTTTTAATTCATGGCGATTTTCATAAGCGAAATTAATGGAATCATTGAGTGTAAAGCTGTAGTGAGGCAGAGTTGTAAATAAGTGAGTTAAATCGAGTTTTTGTGAGTGAACACTATATTGTGCTTCATTGTCCATAAAACCAACAACCTTATCTAGTGCAGAGTAGGCAAGTTGTAAGTCATATTCACTCTTTTTTAAATCAAGTTTTGATTGTATGAGTTGAACTTTAGCATCTGAAATATCTATTTTTGTTCGTATTCCTGCAGTGAAATACTTCTGAGAACGATAGAGTTGCGCCTCATTTAACTTCACATTTTCTTTATTTACTTCTATGAGGGCAAGAGCTTGTAGGATATTATAATAAGCTAGTTTTACATCTCTTTTTTTATTGGATACATACTGCTCATTTGCCATCAAATAAGATTGGCTATCATATTTGTATGCATCAAGATTTCCACCCGTCTTACCAAAGTCATAAAGTATCTGTTTTAAAGATAAGTTACCAAGCATCAAGGTGTCGTTTATGATATTATCAGTAGGAACCTCACTCATACCTTTTACTCCAGCTTCTGCATGGAAGTTCACATTTGGTAAATAGCCGGAAGATGCAACTGCTGTTCTCTCTTGTGAAGCATCATATTGTAAAGAACTTATTTGTAAATCAGGAGAGTTTTTAAGTGCTTCTATAATTAAATCATCCACAGTGTATGTTTCTTGAGCATTTAAACTAAGTGCCAATAGCAGCGATAAACTATATCTAAGTATTTGTGATTTCATTATATTGACTCCCTTGTTGCTATTTCATCTTCTACACTAACAAATTTTTCTCTCATAGTCTCTAGAAGTACATATAAAACTGGTACAAAAAGAGTTGAAATGAATGTCGCAGCAATCATACCAAACATTAAAACGACACCTATGGACATCTGTGTAATAGCTCCTGCACCACTTGCAAATGCAAGAGGAAAAATACCAAATAAAAAGGAAAGAATAGTCATCATAATTGCACGAAAACGCAGAGAACCTGCGTTTATGGCAGATTCTATAATACCTATACCACTTTCTCTTTGTTCTTTAGCAAACTCAACTATAAGTATGGCATTTTTAGCAGCAAGTGCTACAAGTAAGACTAAGCCGACTTGAGCAAAGGTATTGAGTGGTAATCCACTCCAGTGAAGTCCCCCAACTGCACCCGCTACAACCATAGGAACTGATAATAAAATCATTAATGGCAATATCCATGATTCATATTGCGCTGACAAAACTAAGAAAACAACAAGTAAAACAAAAATAATTACATAAATTTGGGCATTTCCGGCTAGTGTTTCTTGATAACTCATTCCAGACCACTCAAAACCATAAGAAGCTGGAAGGACTTTTTTACTTATCTCTTCCATTGCTTTCATAGCATCACCAGAACTATATCCAGGTGCAGCAGCTCCATTTATTTGAATACTTCTATACATATTGTAATGAGTAAGATTTTGTGGTCCAACCATCTCTGTTACTTGAAGAATAGCACTTAATGGTACCATTTTATCATTCATGTTTTTTACAAAAAGCTTATTAATATCTTCTTTTGAACTACGGTATTCTTTATCTGCTTGAACAAAAACGCGAAATACCTTTCCGAACTTTGTGAAGTCATTTACATAAATTGAACCAAGATAAGCTTGCATCGTTGTAAACAAATCCGACATGTTTACACCAAGCGCATTCGCTTTTTCTCTATCTATTTGTATGTCATACATAGGATAAGAAGTAGAAAAAGTTGTAAAAGCATATGCAATTCTTGGATCTTGAAATGCAGCTTTAATCATCTCGTTTGAATAGTGCTCAAATGTTTCTAAATCACCTGATAAGTAGTCTTGAAGTCTAAAATCAAAGCCACCAACATTACCGACTCCAGGAATTCCAGGCAGATTAAACGCAGCTACATTCGCTTCGCTCACAATCGCTGTTTTTTGTTTTATCTGTTTAATTATTCCAAAGGCACTGTTTTCTTGTGTTGTTCGCTCGCTCCAGTCTTTTAATGAAACAAACATCGCTAGAGCTGAACCATCCATAGCTGATGTTATAATGTTGTATCCCTCAACACTGATTATATTTTCTATACCATCAATCGCATAAATTATCTCTTCAACTTCTTTTCTTGTTTTCATTGTTTGAGAGATAGAAGTACCAGGTTTTAAGTTGACAGAAACCATCAACATACCCTTGTCTTCAGATGGTACAAAACCAGTAGGTGTGATAGAAAATAGGTAATACATGAGATAAAAGATTCCACCCATCACTAAAATCATAAAATATCTCACTTTTACAAGCAGAGTAATAAGAGCTTTATATTTACTTGTCAGATAGTCAAAGAAAATATCAAACTTTCTAAATATAATAAATTTCTCTTCTCCCTCTTTTCTTCTTTTTATAATAATAGCGGCAAGAGCAGGCGAGAGTGTAAGTGCGTTTAATGATGAGATAAGAACTGCAAACGATATAGTGAGAGCAAACTGTTGATAGAGTGAGCCTGTAATACCAGGAAGCATGGAAACAGGAACAAAAACAGCGACTAAAACAAGAGTAGTCGAAATAATTGGACTAATGAGTTCTATCATGGAGGCTTTAACTACTTGAGGCATAGTCAACTCCGGTTCTTTTTTCATGATAACCTCAACATTTTCTACAACTAAGATTACATCATCTACGACAATACCAATAGCAAGAATAAGCCCAAAAAGTGTTAAAAAATTTATGGAAAATCCACCTGCAACTTGCATTGCTGCAAAGGCACCTATAAGTGAAACTGGAATAGCAACTGTAGCAATAATAGTTGGTCTCCAAGAACCTAAGAAGATAAAGATAATAAGCACAACAAGAGCAACAGCCGTAAAAAGATTTTCTACAACATTGTTTATGGCTACTTGTACATATTTAGTTGTATCATAAGGAACGGCGTAAGTAACACCATCGGGAAAACGGCTTTGTAGTCTTTGCATAGTCTCTTCGATTTTTTGACGTATCTCTAAAGCGTTTGCTTCACCAAGTTGATAAACACCAATAAGTCCCGTCGGTTTTTTTGCACTAATAGCATTCCAGTCATAAAACTCACTGCCTAAAATAACTTTTGAAACATCACTTAAATAGACAAGAGAACCATCGGGCTTATGTTTTAGAACTATTTTTTCAAACTCGCTAACTTCACTCAGTCGTCCATCTGTTGTAAGGGTGAACTCCTGTTTTTGATTATCATAAGTAGGAGTTCCACCGACTTTTCCGATAGAAGCTTGTTTGTTTTGACTTTTTACTGCGTTTATAACTTCCATAGGAGTCATATTTAAAGCTTTGAGCTTATCAGGATTTAACCAGATACGAATAGCATATTTCTTCTCACCAAGATTTTGAGCCTTACCAACTCCAGGAATTCTTTTAATTTCATCTAAAACATTAAGATTTACAAAGTTAGATAAAAAACTTCCATCATATCTCTCATCTCCACTGATTGCAATAAGACAAACGATAGAGGGACTTTTTTTATCAACTATAACACCTTGAGCAATTACTTCTGCAGGAAGAGAAGCTGTTGCTGTTGATACTTTATTTTGAACATCAACTGCACCAATATCAATATCATATCCCGGTTCAAAGTAGACATTTATACTAGAAGCACCACTAGATGTTGAAGATGAATCCATATAGATAACACCTTTAATTCCGTTTAATTTATCTTCTAAAACGCGGGTAACAGTGTCTTCAACAACAAAAGCATTGGCTCCGGTATATGTTGCACTAACATTAACAGTTGGGGGTGCAACATCTGGATACTCGGAAATAGGGAGTACAAGCATAGAGACAAGACCACCAGTTATTATGATAAGAGAAATGACTATCGCTAAAATAGGTCTTTTAATAAAAGTAACTGAAAACATTTGTTATTGCTCTTTTATAGTAAGCTTATTGTTTTTTAAAATAGCTTTTATACCCTGTGTATCTGTAACGTCTTTTGGCGTTACTCTAAGTCCTGTTTTGAGTTTCACAAGAGCAGAAACTATCACACGGTCCCCATCTTTTAAGCCATCATTAACGCTGATGTAGTACTTTGAAGAATAGTCTGTTTTTATATCAACTCTTTTTGCCTTAGAATCTTTATCTACGATATATATAAATTTTCCAAGTTGATCTGAAAATATAACTTCGGGTGGAATCATTATAAATTTATATTTATCATTTATAAAAAGGTTTACATAAACAAAAGTACCTGGTAAAACTTTTCCCTCTTTATTATTAATTGTAGCTCTCATGGTAATAGTTGATGTTAAAGAATCAACTGTGTTGTTTGCAAAATCAACATATCCGTCAAGACGTATATCTTCTATACTTCCTTTTACCTCTATAAATGCATAGGGTTTATCTTTATCTCTATATTTTTGAAAAAGTCTTACATCATCTTGAGAAGGAGAAAAGTAAGCATAAATAGGATTAACACTCATAATTGTAGTAAGCAGAGTTGATTCACTTTGTCCAACTAGATTACCAACATCTACACGTCTAGCACTGACTTTTCCACTAATAGGTGCTCTTATGATTGTGTAACTAAGTTCCAATTCTGCTTTTTTTAACTGTGCGATATCACCTGCTATTGCAGCCTCTAATCCTGCTTTTTGAGCTTGATACTGTTCAAGTGTAGCTCTTGGAGCAAGTCCTTCTTTAACAAGTGGTGTATATCTAGCGACATCTGCCTCTGCAAGTCTTAAAGATGCTTCATCTTGGGCTTTTTTTGCTTTTGCAGCATCTCTTGCGGCTATATATTCATCCTGTTCAATCATAAAAAGTTTTTCGCCTTTTTCGACTGTTGCTCCATCTTTAAAATATATATTTTTTAAAATTCCTGGCACTCTGGCTTTTATCTCTTGATCACTACTCGCTTTTGTCATACCTGTGTACTGTTTCCAAATAGGCACAGCTTCTTTTGTAACAGTGATTGTGTTTACTTGTAGTGGAGGAATCTCTTTTGTTGTTTGTTGAGGCTTATCATTTGAACATGCGCTAAAAAGTAATACAGAAGAGAATAAAAGGGTGTTTAAAACTTTGCGAGATGGGAACATATAGTGCCTTTTGTAAAATATAAATTATTGTATCTAAAATGTACTTATATTACAAAAAACTATTATATTGAAAGATTTAATAAAGCATTTAAGCATAAAAATGTAGAATCACAATACTTATACTGGAGAAATGAATGATTCAAAAGATAAAAAAGTATTCAACGACAAATACCCTAGTTGTTCTGGGCATAATTGTGGGTATTTTATTTGGAAGTTTTTTACCTGAGTTAGCATTAAAACAACAAGTTATTGGACAGATGTTTATCAGTTTTTTAAAGATGTTGGTCGTTCCTTTGGTATTTGCAAGTATTTACGTTGCGATTCTTGGATTGGGTAATTTAAAAGACCTCAAAACGATTGGTTTAAGAACCATAAGTCTTTATCTCCTTACAACTGCTCTTGCTGTTGCTCTTGCTATACTGGTTATGAATATTTTTCCTATAGGCGAAGCTGTTTCTGTAGAAGGTTTAGAGTATTCAAAGGTGAATGAAATAGCTGCGTTTTCTTTCTCAGCAATGTTGTTGAGTTTTATACCGACGAATGTTTTTCATTCTCTCTCAGAAGCTGCGATGATGCAAATTATAGTTTTTGCAACTTTATTCGGAATTGCGTCTTTGCATATGGAACCTCACAGACAAGAAACTATGCTAGATTTTTTTACAGCAGTCACAAATGCAATGTTAAAAATGGCAGAGTGGGTTATTAAATTAACTCCTATAGGTGTCTTGAGTTTAATCTCTTATGTAGTGGCCGATCAGGGCATAGATGTAATCCTTGATTTATGGGAATATATACTGATGGTTATTAGTGTTTTACTGATTCATGCAACGCTCACTCTGCCTATTATTTTGAAACTTCTTGGTCGTATAAACCCCTTTGCTTATTTAAGTATAATTCGTGAAGCACCAATAATGGCATTTTTAACGGCGTCTAGTGCAGCAACTTTACCAGTTTCTATGCGAATTGTAGAAGAGGTGGGGGGAGTTGATAAAAAAAATGCTTCTTTTGTTCTTCCTTTGGGAGCTACCGTTTCTATGGATGGTACAGCGGCTTATTTAACTATAGCAGTTCTTTATATATCTCACCTTGCTGGAGTGGATTTGAGTTTTAGTGAGCAAATCTTTTTAGGCTTGACTGTTGTCGCTTTAAGTGTTGGTGTAGCTGCACTCCCAAGTGCATCTTTAGTTATGATGGTTGTAATATTAAATCAACTTGCTCTTCCGGTTGAATATATTGGATTAATTATAGTAGTTGATAGAATATTAGATATGGCGAGAACATCTTTAAATGTAACTTCTGATTTAGTTGTTGTAAAAATCGTAGATCAGATGCAAAAAAATAAAAAATAAAAAATAAAAGGAAAATAATGTTTAAATTTATACTATCATTGGGACTTATATCGATACTGCTAAACGCAGATAATAAAGGGGCTTTAGAGGCTTTTAAAAAGCAGGATTACACAACAGCATTTACCTTGTATAAAGAGAGCGCTGATGCTAATAACACTACCGCACAAAATGCTTTAAGTTATCTATATTTTAACGGATTAGGTGTAGATAAAGATAAAGAAAAAGGTATCTTTTGGTTAGCTAAGGCTGCAAGACACGAAGATGTAAGAGCACAGAATGATTTAGGAATGATGTACTTAACTGGAACGAATGTAAAACAAGATAGTGCTAGTGCCTTTACTTGGCTTAGTAAAGCATCTGATGCGAACAACTCCAGTGCGCAATATAACCTAGCGCTTATGTATTATAGAGGTGATGGAACTGATCAAAATGT
>JGI997J19993_1000348_pt1 | contig 14545 bp, 14 predicted proteins | sample Etolagbewater25m_FD_19993 | JGI IMG/M metagenome (IMG submission 19993)
GCAGCAAATATAAGTACACTTAAAGAGTTATGTAAATCATAGTTTAAATACTAACCATAAAAAAAGGATTTGCCTTATGCAAATCCTTTTTTTATTTATATATTTAAGTAACTAACCATTAAACTTAACAATAGATGAACCCCAAGTAAGACCACCACCAAAAGCATCTAAAAGCATAGTGGAACCATTTTTAAGTCTCCCATCTTCATAACACTCATTTATAGCCATAGGGATAGATGCAGATGATGTATTACCATATTTATCAACTGTTAATACTTTTTGATTATCTTCAAATTTTAAAGCATCACCTACAGCTTTTATTATTCGATAGTTTGCTTGATGTGGGATAAATAGATCTATATCTTCATTTTTGTATCCATTTTTCTCCATGATCTTTTGAACATCACTTGTAAGTGTTCTTACGGCTACTTTAAAAGTTTCATTACCTTTCATCTGCATAAACATAGCTTCATTACTAGCAACACCAGGAGTTAAAAGTAGATCTTGCATAGATCCATCTGCACTACAATTTATATCAACTATAGCTTCATCTTTATTGTTAGTTGTAGATATAACAGCAGCACCAGCACCATCACCAAAAAGCATACATGTTGTTCTATCTGTATAGTCTACTATATTACTAAGTTTCTCAGCACCAATTATAAGTACATTTTTTTTCATACCTGATTCTATAAAAGCTTTTGCAGTTGATAATGCATATATAAAACCAGTACAAGCAGCACTTATATCAAATGCCATAACATCTTTTATACCTAATTTATCAGCTATCATACAAGCGGTTGATGGCATACAAAGATAATCTGGGCTAATTGTTGCACACACTATTAAATCTATATCTTTAGCTTCTAAATTTGCTCTTTGAAGTGCCACAAGTGCAGCTTTTGTCCCAAGATCACTTGTGTTTTCATCACTAGAAGCAATTCTTCTTTCACTTATACCTGTTCTTTTTGTGATCCACTCATTTGTAGTATCCATCCTATCAACAAACCACTGGTTTGTCCTTATATCTTGAGGTATATATGCACCAATAGATTTAAAAGAAGCGTAAGTCATACTAATCCTTCTGGTTGTTTAATTTCTCTTCAATATGTTGATTCATATTAGAATCTGCAGCTTTTATAGCTTGAAATATCGCATTTTTCATCGCTTTTGAGTTTGATTTACCATGAGCAATTATAACAGGTGACTTAACACCAATAAGTGGTGCCCCACCATACTCTGCATAATCAACTTTAAGTTTTAGTTTTTTAAATACTTTTCTCATCAAAACAGCACCTGCGATTGACACAAGTGAGCGTCTTAAATTATCTTTAATGATCTTACCAATAGTATCTGCGACACCCTCTGCAGTTTTTAGAAGAATATTTCCAATAAATCCATCACAAACTACAACATCAACAGTTCCATTAAATACATCATTACCCTCTACATTTCCTACAAAATTAGGGGTTTTTTCTAAAAGTTTAAAAGCCTCTTTTGTGATCTCATTACCTTTTGATTCCTCTTCACCATTACTTAAAAGTCCAACAAGAGGATTATCGATCCCAAGTACATCTTCTGCATAAACTTTCCCCATGATACCAAACTCAAGTAAGTTTTTAGCATCACAGTCAACATTTGCTCCAACATCAAGAACTAGTGTAGTTCCTGCAACTGTTGGCATAAGTGTTGCAATAGCAGGTCTACTTACACCTTTAATTCTTCCTATTCTCAAAGTTGCTAAACTCATACTAGCGCCACTATGTCCAGCACTTACATAAGCATCAGCTTCACCATTTTTAACTAACTCTATTGCTTGATAAGCTGAGCTATCTTTTCTTTTTAGTGCNTCAGTTGCACTATCACTCATACTTATAACATCTGTACAGTTTTGNATTATGATTCTTTTGTCAAATTTTTGAGGAATTAAAGGTAGAAGTTGTTCTTTNTCACCAACTAATATAGCTGTAAAGTGTCGATCTTGTTTTAGTGCAGCTATCACACCATCAACAATTGGGCTAGGACCAAAATCCCCACCCATTGCATCTATTGCTATTTTTAGCATTAGTTTTTATATTCACCTGTAGTTGGGTTTACATTGTGAGGCATTTTCCATGTCCCATCAGTATCCTTAACCGGTTTTTTTAAAGTAATTTTATAGTGAGTTCTTCTTTTTGCACTTCTTGTGTGACTCACTCTTCTCTTTGGTACTGCCATATCTTATCCTTTTTTTATTTTAATATTCTAATTCTATTGAATCATTTTTTAGTTTACATTCATCACAAACGTAGTATTCAGATTTTATCGATTCTATTTCACTTTTTAAAATATCATCAAAATCAATTATATGATCATCGATCTCTATAACGATCTCATCATCTTCACTTTCATCTTGATATATCCCATCACTAAGGTGTAATTTCACCACTTCTGTAAGTTTTATATCAAGAGTTTTACCACACTTGCAACAGTCAACTTCTAAAATACCATCAATTTTCCCATCAATTTTGACCAATTTAGATGATATTTTACTAAAAGTACCTAAAAAGTTTACTGAATCTAATTTTAAATCAAAACTAGACTCTTGTAAAGGTACTTTTCTAAACTCTATTTTCATAAAAGCTTATTAACAGATCTCAGTTTTTGCAAAAAAGTAAGCTATCTCGATAGCTGCATTTTCTAAACTGTCACTTCCGTGTACTGCATTTGCATCGATTGACTCAGCAAAGTCAGCTCTGATTGTACCAGCTTCTGCTTCTTTTGGGTTTGTTGCACCCATAAGTTCTCTGTTTTTAGCCATTGCATTTTCACCTTCAAGAACTGAAACTACAACTGGACCACTGATCATAAAATCAACTAGATCTCTAAAAAATGGTCTTTCAGAGTGTACTGCGTAGAAACCTTCTGCTTCTGCTTGTGAAAGTTGAATTTTTTTTGTAGCTGCGATTCTAAGACCTGCAGTTTCAAATCTATCTAAGATCTTCCCTACAACATTTTTAGCAACTGCATCTGGTTTGATGATTGATAATGTTTGCTCCATATTTTCTCCTGTTTTTAATTAAAGTCGGGGATTATATCCAAATAAATAAAAAAAGGCAAGAGAAATCAATCTCTTGCCTTTTTTTTATTAAATAAATCTAAAATCTAGACTATTCAGCTATGCAAGGCTCACCTGCAACAGCACCTTCAGTTGTTGGGTTTTCTCCCCAAACTATACACCCTTCAGTTGGACATGCTTCAGCACATGCTGGAGCTTGACCTGCACCAGCACACTCATCACAAGTTTCTGGGTTTACATAATAGATATCTTCACCTGTTGGGTTCTCATCGTTATCAACGATTGATTCTGTTGGACACTCATCTAAACAAGCATCACATGAAATACATGTATCAGTAATTATAACTGCCATCTAAATTCTCCTTAGTTTAATTTCAACAACTTTATCACACGTTTTATAAAACTTTCTTTAAAATTTGTATAAAATCATCATATATTTACACTTTGTAACACAATGTAAAAAGATACTATCTTATATGCCCATCTCCATATATTTTAAATTTATATGTAGTCAAACCCTCTATCCCCATAGGTCCACGTGCATGAAGTTTATTAGTGCTAATTCCAACCTCAGCACCAAAACCAAACGCCCCGCCATCTGTAAACCTTGTACTTGCGTTTAGATATACACTTGAAGCATCTACATTATTTAAAAACTTCTCAGCAGTTGTTACATTTTGTGTTACGATAGATTCTGAATGTCCTGAACCATATATACTGATGTGATCAATTGCACCTTGAACACCATCTACAACTTTGATATTTAGTATATTATCTAGATATTCTGTATGATAGTCTTGATCGGTTGCTATATCTGCTTGGATATATTCTCTTGTTTTTTCACAACCAACTAATTGCGTTTCGTATTGCTCAAACACCTCTTCAAGTGCTGGAAGTGCAATATTTGCAATATCTTTATCCACTAGTAAAGTCTCTATTGCGTTGCAAACTCCTGGTCTTTGACATTTTGCATTGATTGCTATTTTAAGTGCATTGTCCATATTTGCATCACTATCTATATATAGATGACACTGCCCCTTATCATGTTTTACAACAGGTACACTTGAGTTTTCACTAATATATCTAATAAGTGCCTCACCACCCCTTGGTACTATTAGATCCACATACTTATCTTGTTTGATAAGTTTAGTAACACCCTCTCTACTTGAATCTGGAAGTAGTGATATTATCTCTTTTGGCAAACTATTATTCTCTAACACCTCTTGTAGAACTGAAGCTATTATCTTATTTGAGTGATCTGCCTCTTTTCCACCTTTTAGTACACATACATTTCCACTTTTAAAACACAAAGCTGCTGTATCACTTGTAACATTTGGTCTACTTTCAAAGATGATACCTATAACACCAATAGGAACTGAAACTTTTTCAATTCTAAGTCCATCTTGTGTGACCCAGCCATCTAGTATTTTCCCTATTGGCTCTTTTAAGCTTGCTATCTCTTCAATAGCTTTTGCCATACCATCTATTCTACTTTTATCTAAAAAAAGTCTATCTTGCATAGCACTTGAGAGATTGTTTAATGTAGCTTGTGAGATATCTTTTCTATTTTGAACCATAATATCTTCTGTATTATCTCTTAAGGCTTTAGCCATTTGTAAAAGTATATTGTTTTTTACTTTAGTTGAAAGTTGTGATACTATTTTACTTGACTCTTTTGCTCTTTTTAAAAAATCTTCCATACCCTAATCCTAAATTATTTTTGTGTCACTTTAAATGCATCCTCAATCGCTTTGATACATCCATGTCTTACCCCACACTCTTCAAGTGCAGCATACCCTGCAGCTGTAGTTCCACCTGGACTCATAACTCCATCTTTTAATAAAGCACTATGAGTTGTAGGTATAAGTTTACCAAAACCACTAAAAAGTCCATTTGCAACCTCTATTGCATCTGCCCTTTTCATCCCCTGCTTAACAGCACCATCACAAAGAGCTTCGTGTATAAGTGCTAAATATGCAGGTCCGCTTCCTGCTAATGCAGTTGCTATATCTAGCTCTTTTTGGGTATTTAACCATACGGTATTTCCAATAGCTTTAAAAAGTTCTTGAGCTGTTTGCTTTAGATGAATATCACCTGTTAGTGTAGTAAGCGACTCCCCTACACTAGCACAAAGATTTGGCATAGATCTTATTGTCCCTTTTGATTTGATATTATCTTTTAGTGTCTCTATTGTTGTCCCTGCTAATACAGAGTAAAGTTCATCCGCAACTCCAGTTAGTTTTGCACCAACCTCTTGGATATTTGCAGGTTTTATACACAACACTACTACTTTACCCGTAATATCAAAATCATCCATAAGCTTTTTTTCTACAAAAATACCAAGATTTTTTTCAAACTTTTTCAAAGACTCCTCACTTCTACCCACAACCTCTATTTTAAATACCTCTTTTAACCCTTTGGCAATAGATAATGCCATATTGCCGTTTCCTATAAATGTTATTGTTTCCATTGTAATCCTATTAAATTCTTATTAGTCATAGTATATCAACTTTTTGTATTAACTTAGATAAATATATTTTAAAATAATATTTACTTATATTTTGAATTATATTGACCACTAGTCATATTCATTATTAATTAAGTTAATTTATAATAGTATACATAAACTGACTAGTGGTCAAGAGAGGGAGAGGATGCCAAAAATTGTAGATAAAGATCAAAAAAGAAGAAATATTGCAAAGTCCACATGTAATTTATTTATAGAGAAAGGTTTTGTCAATATATCTATTAGCCAGATAGCTCAAGTTGCAGGTATTGGTAAAGGGACAGTTTATGAGTATTTCAAAAATAAAGAGGATATTATATTTGAACTAATGGGGTGTATGTTAGAGGAGTATGATCAAAAACTAACTTCAAATCTAGCATCAACAGATGATGTTAAACAAAAAGTTATCTACCTTTTTGATATATTTTTTAATACTGATAATGAGAGGGTGAAGATACAAAGGACTATATTTAAAGAGTTTTTAGCGATCCTTTTAAATAATCCAAATCAAGAGCTTTATGATTTTCACCAAAATTTGATAAATAAATATATACTAATTATGAATGATATGATAAACAAAGCTATAGAGGATAACAAACTAATACCGCTATCACTAGATATGGTACCAACTATATTTGCAACAATGGAGGGGTTTTTTATATCACAAACTTCAAAAAAAGATATGACAAAATATATAGATAATATTTTTAGACTATTGGAGGTTAAATAGATGAAAAAAACTTTAGCTATTATATTGAGTCCATTTTTTTTATATGGTACAGTTGTCGATTTTTCAACATCGTTGGAGAAAACACTACAAAACAACAAAAGCCTAAAAGCAAAAAAATTAGAAGTAGAAAAATCAAAACTTGATCTAAAAGAGGCTCAAGGGTATAATTTTGGTAGCCTTATTTTCAATGAAAATATCTCATATACAAACCATGCTGGTTATGTGTTTGGTATGAAGATGGCAAGTAGAGAGGCAACTTTTGGTGACTTTGGATTTGATGAGTTTATTAGCGGTATGGGTACAATAACACCAACTTCCCCAACATATGATGGTGGCTCAAGCTTACTTGCAACTGCACCAGATAATCTAAACAATCCAAAATCTAGAACAAACTACGAAACAAAACTTACATACAAACTTCCTATTTTTACAGGCAATAAAATATCCAATGGTAAAAAAATGGCTCAACTTCAAATTTTAGCAAATGAAGCAAAATACAAATTTGATCAAAAAGCTTTAGGTTTAGAGGTGCTAAAAGCTTACAATGGAGCAGTTGCTTCAAAAGAGTTTATAAAAGCAACTAAAAAAGCAAAAGAGGCTACAAGCTCTTTTGTAAACTTTGCAAATGAACTTTTTAATGAAGGGCTAGTTACAAATATAGATGTAAAGCAAGCTATGGTTTACGATATGGGTGTAGAGGCTCAGATGATAGAAGCACAAAACAAATATGAACTTTCACTTTCATATTTACGATTTTTAACTGATGATAAAACTATCAGTGATGTAGCGCAGTTTAAGAGAATAGATCTAAAAAATATAGATAATGATGAGCCATACCTAAAAAGAGATGACTATATCTGGATGAAGTACAATACTCAAACTATGAAAGCAAAAATAGATTTTGATTCATATGAGAAGTATCCTATGATAGGTGCTCAAGTGGAGTATGGATACAACGATGATAGTTTTACTATTTTGGATGCAACAGATCATCACTACTATTTAGCTGCTATTGGGGTTGAGTATAAACTTTTTGATGGAAGTGTAACAAAAACAAAAGAGGAAAAAGCAAAAATAGAGTTTAAAAAAACACAACACTATCTAAACTATATGGAAGATGGTATCTCTTTAGAGATTGAGAAAAACAAACTAAATCTTCAAGCAAAACAAAAAATACTAACACAAAAACAAAAAGCACTAAGCTTATCTGATGAAGTTTTAGTGCAAGCTAGTCAAATGTATAAAAATCATCTAATAAATATGAGTGATCTACTTATGCAACAAGCAAATCAACAAAAAGCAAGTGCTGAAGCTATCTATGCAAAATATGAAAAGTCAATAGCTGCTGCAACACTTAAACTTTCACTTGGAAACTCTTTAAAAGATGATAACACAAAGGAATAAATATGAAAAAATTACTACTTATAATCACACTAGTATTTGGTACAATAGCAAATGGAAAAACTATAGAGTTAAGTGCAACAGTGATCTCAGACAATGAAAAATATATCACAAGTAGATTTATGGGGTTTATTAAAGAGGTTGGGGTAAATGAGGGTGACCTTGTAAAAAAAGGGGAACTTCTTTATGCTATAGATTCAACCGAAATTGATAGTAAAAAACAACAAGCAAAATTGGGTGTGCAGATCTATCAAAACCAATATTTAACTATGAAAAGAAACTATGAGAGATTTCAAAGACTTTACGAAAAAGGGCTTGTATCAAAATTTGAAGTGGAACAATTAGAGTTAGGGACAAAAAACCTTGAAGATATGGTCAATATAAGTAAAGCTCAAGTAAAAGAGGTAGATAACCAATACCAATACTTAACAATCAAAGCTCCAAACGATAGTGTAGTTATAAGAAAAAATATAAAATCAGGTGAGATGGCAATACCTGGAATGCCTGCTATTATTTTATCTGATCTTAGTAGTTTAAAAATAAAAGCAGATATAAGTGAGAGTGATCTTAAAAATATCTTTATAGGTCAAGATGTAGATATACAAATACCATCTATGAGCTTAACTACAAAAGGTAAAATAGAATCGATAATACCAAGCTCAAACCCTATGACCCACACTTTTGCAGTTAAGTTTAGTTTTAAAACTTCTAAAAATATATATCCAGGTATGTACGCAAAAGTTTTTATAAATATAAAGTAATTTGGAGTAATAGATGGATAAAAAATGTAAGATGATAGAGGATGAACTAGAGCAAATAGAGTATCAACTACACAATGAAAATGTAGCAGGTAAACTAGCAAAAAACTTTATAGATCATCCCCTTACGCTAATATTGGCTATATTTATACTAGCTGTTGGATATATGGCACTAAACTTAACCCCTAGAGAGGAAAACCCTCAAATAAAAGTAGCAGGTGGTGCAGTGATTGTACCCATGCCAGGGGCTAGTGCTTCTGAGATACAAAAAGTTATCATAGAACCACTAGAGAGAAAAATACGTGCTATTAAAGGTGTTGAAAATATCTTTTCAACTGCACGTCAATCTGTTGGTATCATACAAGTTCAATACTATATAGGTCAAGATAAACAAGAATCTGATCTTAAACTTTATGATCAGATCATGAGAAATATCGATGGGCTTCCAAGTGGAGCTATGCAGCCTATTATTAAAACTATGGATATAGATACAGATATACCAGTTGCATCTATCGCGTTTTATTCTAAAAGTGAAAACTTATCTCAAACTGAACTTTATAAAAAGATATCCCTTTTAGGTCATCAACTAAACAAAATAGATAATGTAGCAGTTGTAGATCTAAAGGGTGAGAAAAAAGAGCAGTACAATGTAGAGGTTGACCTATCTAAACTTTCTGGATTTCACCTATCTTTAGCTCAAATTATGAACTCTATTCAAGGGTTGTCATTTGAACTTCCTGATGCAAAAGGTAGAACAAAAGCAAATGAGATAGTGATGTTTGGTATTGAAAGTGCTATTGAGTCAAGTGAAGACCTTGAAAATATACTTGTAGCTAGCTATATGGGAAGTGCAATATATCTAAAAGATATAGCAAAAGTTACAAAAAGCTATGATATCCAAAATCAAAAAACAGCCCTACTTTATACTTCTGAACATAAAAACGGAATTGAGCAAGTAACCCTTACTATCTCAAAACTAAAAGGGGGAAATACTGTTACTATAAACAATCAAATATTTGCATATCTTGATAGTATCAAAGATGATTTAGCCGCACAAAACATAGGATATGTGATAACTAGAGATGATGGATATACTGCAAACCACGCTGTTAATGAGCTTGTATTTCACCTTGTTATATCTATAATAATCATCGCTATTTTACTTATCTTTACTCTTGGGTTTAAAGAAGCTATCATAGTATCACTTACAGTTCCTATGATACTAGCACTTACACTTTTTATAGGTTTTTTAATAGGTGAAACTATAAACCGTATCACACTATTTGCCCTACTTTTAAGTCTTGGACTTTTAGTAGATGCAGCGATCATCGTAATAGAAAATATACACAGACATCTACATAGTCATGAGTCTAAAGATAAATCTTTAAAAACTATAGCCATAGAGGCTACAAATGAGATAGGTAACCCTACAAACATAGCAACTTTAGCAATAGTTATGACCTTTATCCCTATGTTTTTTGTAGGTGGAATGATGGGTCAGTTTATGCATCCACTTCCTGTATTTGTACCTATATCACTTGCTATGTCACTTGTCGTTGCTTATATCTTTACACCATATTTAGTAAAAAAACTTTTAAAGAAAGAGGCTTAATATGAGTGATCACAAAACAAATAGATTAGAGTCTATGATCCATGGGATCCTTCAAAGTAAAGCTAAAAGAGTTTTAGTGCTGTTTATTACCCTTTTGCTTTTTATAGGTTCAGTTTATATGATACCTTTAGAGATAGTAAAAGCAAAGATGCTACCAGGGAAAGATAGCGATACATTTTCAATATATGTAGATCTACCTGAGGGAAGTAGTGTATCTCAAACAAAAGTGGTGACATCATGTATAGCAAAAGAGCTTCAAAAAGAGGATCATATCACCTCTATCTCTGTATTTTTAGGGGAGGGTCTTCCACTTGATTTTGCTGGTATGGTAAAAGGGAGTGCCATGAAAGATGGTGAAAATGTAGCCGAAATTATGGTAAATATAAAAAGAGCAGAAGATAGAGTTGAGAGAAGCTACAATCTAGTCCATAGAGTTCGCCCACAAATCCAAGCAAAGTGTTCAATAAACAAAGCAAATATAAAATTTATAGAGCTACCAGCAGGTCCACCTGTATTAGCAGATGTAGTTGCTGAAGTTTATGGAGGGGAGAGTTTTGAATCAAGAGGTAAAATAGCAAATAAAATAGCACAAGTTTTAAAAGAGCAAGATACTCTAAAAGATGTAGATGTACTAGCTGATGAGCCTTATAAAAGATATGCACTAAGCTTAAACAACAACAAAGTTTTAAAAAGTGGTGTAAGTTTGGAGCAAGTAAAAAAGATACTTTATCTTGCATTTGAGGGGATGAATATAGGTGTTGTAAATGAAGCAGATGCACAAAATCAAATACCTATTTTTTTAAGACTTGATGAGTCAAGACTTTTTAATGAGTTTAGCCTAGATGCAATTGAGAGTAAGTTATCAAACCTTAGACTTATGAACAAAAGTGGGATGATGATACCTTTGAGTGAATTTGTCACAATCAAAGAGGACCTACAAGAACCAACGCTAAACTCTAAAAACCTAAAACATATGATAAATGTAATTGCAACAACAGATATGGAGAGTCAAATCTATCCACTATTGGATGCTAGAAATATGCTATTAAATAATTTTGATAAAAACTACGAGGTAACTAAATCAAATATGTTAAATCTAACTGTAAAAGATAAAACTACAAATGAGATTTTTGAAATAATATTTGATGGTGAACTAAAAGTTACTATAGATACTTTTATAGATCTTGGTGGTGCTTTTATTGGTGCTCTTGTGTTGATATTTTTACTTATGGTTGTATACTACAAAAACTTTATGCTTGCAGGTATGATCGTATTGGCTAGTTTTGTATCGATAGTTGGGGTTATATTGGGTCACTTTGTTATGGATATATTTACAGCTGATAAGTTTTATCTAACTGCAACTTCACTTATAGGGTTTATTGGACTTATTGGTATAAACTCAAGAAACTCACTTCTTATTATAGATTTTGCAAAGCAGCTAATGCAGGAGAAAAATATGGATCCACCAAGAGCTATTGCAGTTGCAACAGCTACAAGAGCAAAACCTATCTTACTAACTGTTTTAGCTATAGTATTTGCAAGTAGTCTACTAGCTACTGATGCGGTGTTTGGTGGACTTGGTGTCGCACTAATAGGTGGGACTTTGATAGCTTATCTTGTATCACTATTTTTTGTACCTGTTACGATATTGGGAAGTTTGAGAAAGCTTCAAACCAAATAAGCTCTTAAAAAAAGAGCTTTTAGTTAAGATTAAAGGAGATAACTACCAGCTATATTTTAGAGTGTATCGTACCGAGTTCTCATTACTATCCCATGTATCAAAGCTACTTGAATATGATAGTGATAGATATAGATCTTTATAGCTTTTTGTAAGTGAGATACCAAACGATGGTGAGTTTTCTACACTATCTTTATCCATATCTGTATCGTATGTGTAAACTTTAGATTGTGATGCTGATATGCTAGAGTCTATATCCCACCATATTTTTTTACTAAATGCTGCACTATATGCATATCCATAGTCTCCACCACTATACTCATAGCTATCTGGTACCCTATGCTTAGTATAATCTCCACTAAATGTAACTCTAAGAAGTGTTTCATATGGAAGTTGTTGTTGTCTTTGGAGGGTGTAGTAGTATTTCATAAAAGATGGATTTAAACCATTTCCATATTTTATAGGACCACTTAGTGGAAATGAAGTGTCATCCTCTTTTCTATCTAAATCCTCTTGTGTCATAGAGTTCCAAAAACCCTCTAGTGCTTTTTTTATATTTAAACTCACACTATTTACACCAAGATATTTTTCACCAAAATAATCGTCCGCTTTTGATAAAGATATACCACCATTTAACACAAATGTCTCATCGAGTCCATCTATAAGCACATCTCCACCACCTGATCCATCTGTATCATAGTTTTGTATAGTTTGAGAGCTTACACTTTTCTTCTCAAAACCATAGTTAAAAGATAAATTACTCTTATCTAAGATATACAAAGGTTGAGTATAGTTTAAAGATACGATATCTGTACCACCTTCATATATAACTGTATCTGTTCCAACTTTTTTTGGGTCTAGTTGATAATACATATGGCTATATCCAAATATAAGCCTTCCCCCATGTACCCCATATGGTGTTACATATGAAGAGGAAAAAGATGTTAGATGTTTTTGCTCTTTAACTGTTGTTAAAGATAAAGCTAAACTATCACTTTTACCCCTTATATTATTTATATTTCCATTAAATGTAAACCTTTGCTCCCCTGTATATGCACTACCGCTGTTATCAAGTGATATAGCAAACTTCTCTGCACCCTCTGTTATCTCCAACACTAGATTTGTAAAGCCTTGGTTTGTTTTTTGTAAGCTTGGCTTTATTTTTGTAACAGGTAGGTTTGATAGTATTTTTAATCTATCGTTTAACTCATCTGCGTTTATTATCTTACCTTGTAGGTCTGCTAGGTACCTCATGAAGATATTTGTGTCGTAGTTGTATGTTGTTTTACCTTGTAGTACGATTCTTCCTAGTTTATCCTCTATGATTTGAAACTTTACATTTCCATTTTGTACTTTTTGAGCTGGGATTATACATTTACTTGTAACATAACCTTTTGATTTGTATATGTTTGTTATCTTTTCTGAGATACTCTTAAGGTCTATACTATCTACACCTTTTCCAACATATGGTTTTACTATATCTATTATAGTTTGCTGATCTAGTACTGTATTTCCTGTTATAGATACGTTTTGCAATACAAAAGTTGGTCCCTTGATACGGTTTTCACCTTGCCCCTCTGCCTCTTTTGAAACCTCTAGCTTATCTATGATAGCTTTATCTTTTTTTGTTGTTACAGTTTTATCTATCTCATCTAGTTTTTGCTGTTGGATCCCTGGAGATTCTGGAGCTTCTGGTGGTTTTACATCTGCACTATATAGTAGTGTAGATACTAAAAGTGAAAGTGATATTTTTCTATACATTTTGAACCTTATTTTTTTATTATTTTACTTTATATAAGTTAATAGATGATTAATCTATCTAATCTAGTAACTTAATAGAGGATTGGACTACTAATCAGAGTATCTCTCCCATACCACTTTAGATATGTTTCTCTCATCTTTATCAAACTCTATCCCTACTAGATAGATTGGCAGCTTTTTATATAGATACTTTTCGTAGTATTTTTTCCCTTTTATCTGCTTCATTGGATCAGTCCCATCTACTTTAAACTCCATAATATATATAGAGTTATCAAGTTTTATAGTCAAATCTATACGACCTTTGTTTGTAACATCTTCACCAATAAGATCAAACCCCAAACCTTTCATATAAGCATAAAAAACACTTACATAGTACCCCTCTTTTTTATCCATATCGTTTTTTGTAAAATTGTTATAAGGGATAGAACTATATAGAGCTTTTATGTTTGTTTCAAACTTATCAAAATCTTGATAGTAAAGTGCTTTTTTTATATTGTTTGTTTCTGTTACACTTCTTGGGTTTTTACTCATAAATGCAGCAATACTAAGCATAAGAGATTGTCTCACCTCTAGGTTTGGTAAGCTTAAGTGGTACTCTATACTATCAAAAACATTCTCAACTTTACTTATAGTAAGATAGCCCGTTTGCCACATCAAAGTCTCTAGCTCTATATAATCCACATCGAAACTATTTAACATCATCTCATCTTTTACTATATACTCTAAACTTGGTAGAAAATAGTTGTTTTTCTCTATAAGTTTTAGTAAAAATGTAGGTGTAGCAGTTGAGAACCAATAGTTAAGATACTCATAACCTTTTGAGATAAAAAGTAGTATATCAAATGGATTATATACACCCTCACCTAAAAACTTATATCCGTTGTACCACATCTTTATCTTCTTGAAGTCTTGACCCTCAAGATGTTTTGCAAAAACTGTCTCTATATCGTTTTGGGTATATCCACATATTGTAGAGTATCTTTTATCTATTGTTATATCATCTATATTATTAAGTCCACTAAATAAAGAGACTTTAGAAAA
>JGI997J19993_1000349_pt1 | contig 14524 bp, 13 predicted proteins | sample Etolagbewater25m_FD_19993 | JGI IMG/M metagenome (IMG submission 19993)
ACATGAAAGGTAATGAAATCGCATTGTTTTATCAGTTCATCAAATGTTAAGCACTGATGCACATCGGCATTTAAGTGCCAAGCGTTGTGAACCGAAATCACTGGATCGTAACCGTAAACATCCATCCCCAAGCCAACCGCAGAATTTGCTACCTGAACGCCAATCGCCCCCAAGCCAACCACGCCCATTTTTTTACTTGTTAATTCAAAACCGGCAAACGTCTTTTTACCGTCCTCTATCTGTTTTGCTAAATTGGCGTCAGTGCACTGAATGCTGCGAACATAATCCGTGGCGGCAAACAGGTTTCTAGCGGCCATAAACAGCGCCCCCATCACCAACTCTTTCACCGCATTGGCATTCGCACCTGGCGCATTAAAAACCGCTACCCCTCGTTCTGCCAACCGTTCCAGCGGAATATTATTCACGCCTGCCCCCGCACGCCCAATCGCAATTAAATTCTGTCCTATACTCATCTCATGCAAATTAGCAGAACGCACTAAAATCGCATCCGGATTAGTCACCTCAGAAGCAACCTGATATTTTTTGGCATCCAAATCGGCTAAACCCATTGGCGATATTGCATTAAGCGTTTGAATCGTTTTCATGTGAGTGGACCTTAAAAAGCACTTAAAACAGGCAACGCGCAACAGGCGCATGGCTTCCATAGAAAGAGTACGTGATTTCGTAAAAACCCTTTAACCATACCGCATATTTAAGCGCAATTGAAGACACTCTGTCGATTTACGTTAAAAAGGACACCGAATTTACCCCTTGGAAATACAAAACACGAGATTCAACAGGCCTGCTAACTTTAAATGTATAAAAACCGTTATGCTTGCGCTTAGACAACTAAATGCGTAGAATTTCGCTTTTTCTGGTGCTTGCCGCTCTTTATGAGTATTAAGTTAAACGGGAAGTTAAGTGGGATGTTATTGAAGGCTAGATACTTCAAGCCATCCATTCTTACGCTGCCCCCGCAACGGTGATAGAGAAGACAGATTATTCAGCCATTGGAACACCTGTTCTGAGAAGGCAATCTGAAAGTGCTCTTAAGCCCGGATACCGGCCAGAAAATAGGCTAGCGAAACTTAATCAGTTTCGACTATCCAACCCGATTGCGGTGGGCAATACGGAGATAAGCCAAACTCTGACATGCAACAAAACCATGCTCAAAACGTAATTTATCTATGCAGGCCTGTGCGCTTTTATATTGTTATAACTGAGCAGGCCTGCCCGTTTGCCTTCGTTCATTACATTTATGAATTGAAGGAATATCATGAAACGTCTTACACTTTCTACGGCTATTTTAGCCGCACTTTACAGCACCCATCCGTTTGCCACGGAACTTAACGATGTGTTTGTAAGTGCAAACAACCAAACCCAACCCCTACAATCTGTGACCGCCAATGCGCACGTGATTAGCGCTGAAGAAATTCAGAACAAACAATATAAAACCCTTGCAGAAGCGCTGTCGCAACTGCCGGGTTTATTTGCCTACTCAAACGGTGGCTTAGGCACCAGTACCAGTGTCTATATGCGTGGTGAAAGCACCAATCGTTTATTGGTGTTAATTGATGGCATTGAACTGAATGACCCAACCAGTGTGGCAGGCGCACATTTTGGCAATATTTCGCTGAACGATGTCGAGCGTATTGAAGTATTAAAAGGCCCGCAATCTGGGGTTTGGGGCAGTGGAGCTATGTCGGGTGTGGTCAATATCATCACCAAAACTGGACAACGCCAAGCGACCGTCTCGTTTGAAACAGGTTCCTATAACACCCAAAAACTCAATGTAACGGTTGGCGATCATAATGAACACGCCGATTTTGTGGTGAACTTCTCCAATTTCACCACAGACGGTTTTAGTGCGGTTAAACCCTACCAAACTTCCGACAATGGACTGGAAGAGGACGGCTATCAAGAACAGGCGTTTTCCATGAAAATGGGCGTTAATCTCAACGCCAATAATCGCCTGCAAGCTTACATTAAAAATAGCAATAGCAACGTCGATATCGATTTTGGTTCAGACACCGAGGCGCCTTACACCAGCTTCTTTGACACAGCCCTAAAACAGTTGGACTATACCAACCAAACCAACCAGTTTAGCAACCGCATCACTTTGCAGAAAAGCGAATTTAATTCCGATTACGCCAATGGCACACTCATTAAATTAGCGGCTAATAGCAAAATCGATTACGCAGAAGACCAATTTGCAACGCTGTTTATTGACCAAAAAAACTTCGACAACCTCAACAATCACAACAGTGATTATGAAAACTTAGGGGTGGGTTTAACCAACACCAACCAACTGTTCTCAAAGCGTTTAGTGCTCAGTCAATCGATTCGCTCGGATGATTACGACCAATACGAAGACAAAGTCACCGGTAACTTAGGAGCAAAATGGCAGGCCACACCAGACGTGTTTGTTTCGGCTAACCTTGGCACCGCTTATCGAGCGCCATCCTTAGCTGAAATTGCCTTTACCTCCGGAATCGCTTTAGTGCCAGAGACTAAAGCCGCTTATGATGTGACTCTTGGGTTTTATGGCTTAACGGCTACCTACTACGAATCGGAAGTGGAAAACGAGATTGATTACGACTTTGCGACTTACAGTTACGCCAACTTAGACAATAAGTCTAAGTACAAAGGGATTGAGTTGAGCTATCAAGCCACCTTTGAAAAAATCGACACCGACGTGACGGTTAACTTCACCAAACAATCGGCGAAAGGCACAGACGGTGAATGGTTAGCCAGACGCCCAGAGCAACAAGCAGCATTGAGCCTGGATAACTACAGCTTTACCAACTGGCATTTAGGATTGCAAACTCAGTACATCGGCACACAGTATGACGAGGCGAATCAACAAGGCGCACAAATTGGTCGTTACTTTAAAACCAACTTAACCGCAAATTATAAGGTTAGCAAAACGGTGAGCGTCTTTACCAAAATCACCAATGTGTTCAATAAAGACTACACCCAAGCGGTGGCGGCACCTCGTGGTGGCGTGACTACCCCCACTTTTGTTTACAACAATGGTGGTCGCCAATTCACGATTGGTATTCAAGGAAAACTATAATGACTAAACGCCCTGTTAACGCAGTCATGATTCAAGGTTGCACCTCAGATGCCGGTAAAAGCATCTTAGTGGCAGGGTTCTGTCGTCTTTTAGCGCGCCGTGGATTAAGCATTGCGCCCTTTAAACCCCAAAATATGGCACTCAACAGTGCCGTGACTGAAGATGGCGGTGAAATTGGTCGTGCTCAAGCCCTGCAAGCCCAAGCCGCCAATGTGCCATTATCGGTACACATGAATCCGGTGTTGCTTAAACCCAACACCGATACCGGTGCCCAAGTCATTATCCAAGGGCACGCAATCGGTAATTTAGAGGCCCTAAACTACCACAACTATAAACCGCAAGCGGCCAAGGCCGTTTTCGATTCCTTTCAAATTATGAGTGACCAATATCCGCTAATGATTGTTGAAGGTGCTGGCAGTCCGGCCGAAATCAACTTACGTGAAGGCGACATTGCCAATATGGGCTTTGCCGAGCAAATTGATTGCCCGGTGATTCTGATTGCTGACATTGATAAAGGCGGCGTGTTTGCCCACATTATCGGCACGTTGGCGTGCCTATCAGAATCTGAAAGGGATCGAATTCAAGGGTTTGTGATTAACAAGTTCCGTGGTGACATTGCCCTGCTACAAGACGGACTAGATTGGCTCGAAGCCAAAACCCAAAAACCCGTGTTGGGTGTGTTACCGTATCTGCACGGTTTTCACATTGACTCGGAAGATGCGATTCAAGAAAACCGCCGCAACCAGGAAAATTCGCTGTTTAAAGTTATTTGCCCGCTGCTACCGCATATTTCTAATCACACCGACTTTGATCCGTTAATGCTGCACCCACAAGTGAATTTTGAGTTTGTCAGACACGACCAACCCATACCCGATGCCGACTTGGTCATTTTGCCAGGCAGTAAAAACGTCGCTTTTGATTTAGATTGGTTAAAACAACAAGGTTGGCCGACTCACATTCAAAAGCATCTGCGATACGGTGGTAAAGTGATGGGTATTTGCGGCGGCTTACAGATGCTAGGCCAACACATCCTAGACCCCATGGCGGTAGAATCAAAGCAGACCAAAATAATGGGGCTTGGGTTTATGCCTTACCAAACCACATTGCATACTGAAAAACAGTTAACCGAACAAGCAGGCCTGCTCAATTTTGAAAAACCGGTATCCATTCACGGTTATGAGATTCATCAAGGCATCACCGATTTTGGTAATCTAAAACCGGCGGTGCACTTAACCAATCAACAGACCGATGGTGCCCTCTCGGATGACAATCAAATTTTAGTCACCTACCTGCATGGTCTGTTTGATGAGCCTGATGCGCTTTCGGCTTTATTAAACTGGGCAGGCCTGCCAATAACTGAACCGTTTAACGTAAATCAGCACCGCGAACAGCAAATTGACCGCTTAACCGATATGCTCGAAAACAACCTGATTATGGAACTAATTGACGATATTTTAGGACTTAAAAATGACAAAACCGACAGCCGATATGGCTAAACAAAACGATTATCACAAAACCCGTATGGAACGTAAAAAAGCGCAAATTGATGCCTCTATTGCGCGTGCTGATGGTGAAAAAGGCTTACTTTTGGTCATTACTGGTAACGGCAAAGGCAAATCCACCTCGGCGTTTGGCATGGTGGCACGTGCAATGGGGCACGGTATGAAAGTGGGCGTTTGCCAATTTATTAAAAGCCGCACCGACACTGGTGAAGAGGCCTTTTTTAGTCAGCAAGCCAATTGCAAGTGGCACGTGTTAGGCGACGGCTTTACTTGGGACACCCAAGACCGTCAGCAAGACATTGACACCTCAGAACGGGGTTGGCAAGTGGCACTCAGCATGTTAACCGACCCAAGTTATGACATGGTGGTTTTAGATGAACTTACCTACCTATTGAGTTACAAGTATCTGGATAAAGACACGGTGTTAAATGCCCTTATGGCGCGTCCAGAGATGCAACACGTGGTGGTTACCGGACGTTCTGCCATTGCCGAACTGCGCGACATTGCCGATACCGTATCGGAAATTAAAGAGGAAAAACACGCCTACAAAGAGGGAATCAAAGCGCAAAAAGGGGTGGATTTATAATGCCACTTCAACGCCTTTACAGTTCGTTTAAGGCTTTATGCATAAAACCGCTTGTCGATTTAATCGATGCCAAACGGCTCGTGATATTGGCAGGCCTGCTCACTTTCTCAATTCAAACAACCAGCGCAAACTCAGAAACTGCTCCACATCGTGTGATTTCGTTAGCGCCCCACATTACCGAAATGCTGTTTTCTGCCGGTGCAGGTAATAAAGTGGTGGGGGTAGTGGCTTATTCAGACTACCCCAAAGCCGCTTTACAAATTGAAAGTGTGGGAAGCTATCATGCGATTAATATCGAAAAAATCGTTCAACTCAATCCCGATTTAATTATCGCCTGGAAAACTGGCAACCGTTTAAAAGACATTGAAAAACTCCATCAGCTCGGTTTTAAAGTGCTCTATTCAGAACCTAACAAACTTAGCGATATTCCCAAAGAGATTAGAGTCTTTGGTCAATTGCTCGAAACCCAAAAAACCGCCAATCCAGTCGCCAATCACTTAGAACACACATTGCAATCCCTGCGACTTACCAATCAAAACAAAGCCACGGTGCGTGCCTATTACCAGATTTGGAATGCCCCTATGATGACAATTAATGGCCAACAGTTCATTAGCCAAGCTATGGAAGTATGCGGTGCGCAAAATATATTTGCAGATTTACCCACTCTTGCTGCCGAAGTGAGCATTGAAAGTATTCTTGCCAAAAACCCGCAAGTCATTTTACTGGGTGGTTTACAGGCCGTTCAACAGAGTTGGTTACAAGATTGGAAAAAATGGATAACCATTCAAGCGGTAAAGAATCAACAAATCTATTTACTTAATTCAGATACTTTTCAACGCTCTACGGCACGTTTAATTGAGGGAATTGAGGGGCTTTGCCAAAAAATTGATCAAGTAAGAAATCTCCCTTAGTAAAACATCACCGAAACAATCTGACTTCCTGTCTGCTTTCAAACTCAGTTTAAATGCGCAACTAAATGTTCAACAGCCACGGCTAATGAATAGAATTCGTTACATCCCCAAGCCATAAAATCCAATGACACCCAACATAATGGCCAGCTCCATCACTTCGGTCATCGCACCTGCGGTATCGCCGGTCATGCCGCCCGTGATGCGTATCATCAACCAACGCATCCATAACCACACACCTGCCAGCCACAAAACCAAGGGCCAAGCAAACCAACTTAAGGCAACTAACACCAAACCTAGCCAAATAAACACGCCCCAGCGATTGAGGTTTAATACCATCTCTTCGGCCAAGCCTTGCAAACTCACGTATTGGGTAAAAGGCATTAATCCAATCGCGGCAACACGGGCTATTACTGGAATAAACAACAGCCAAAGCCATAACTGGGCTTCAATCAAATAGCTTAACGCCAACCATTTCAATAATAGAATCAACCCCAGAGCCACACCACCGCCGGTGCCGATGCGGCTGTCCTTCATAATCTCTAACGCACGCTGGTGATCTCCCACACCGCCCAGCCAACCATCGGCGGTATCGGCCAAACCATCCAGATGCAACGCGCCGGTAATCCACGCCCACACCGCCAACACCAAACCGGCAACCAGTTCGCTAGGTAACAGAAAGTGTAATTGAGCGGTCGCCACCAGTGCACTCCCCACCAGCAATCCCACCACAGGAAAATACTGAATCGAACGCCCCATCTCTTGAGCGCTAATCGTTTGAAACTGCGGTGTCGGTAACCGACTCATAAACTGTAACGCTAACCAAAAGGCTTTCATTTTTGCTCCATTTTGGGCAATTGAGTTTGCAAAATTTCCACCAGTTTACAAAAAGGCTGCGTGTCGGTTGGAATCACCTCAATAGAAATACGTGCGGCATAGCCGAGTTCCATTTGAAACAGTTGTTGATTGGCAAGACCTAAAATCTGCTGCAACACCAAACGCATTGGCCCACTGTGAGTCACCAATAAAACAGACTGATAATCGGCCTGAATCAGATTAGACCAGGCCTGCTCAATTCGAGTTTGGAAATCGATAAACGTTTCCGCTTGCGGAATCGCGTTATCAAAAGGGTTATCTAGGTAGTCTGCTAAGGCTTGCGGATAAGTTTGTTGCACACGCTCAAAACTCAAACCATCGAATACGCCAAAATCACGCTCGTGCCAACGATTGTCAATCACCAACGGGTTTGAACAGGCCTGCTCACTTATCGTTTGGCTAAATTCGGCACAACGTTTGGCTGGCGAGCTAATAACCGTTTGATTTGTACTCTGTGGCAAACAAGCCAACTGAGCCTGCATCTGTTGCCAACCCAATTCAGAGAGTTCCGAATCGACCCGCCCTCTTAACCAAGCTTGATCAGCGCATTCACCATGGCGTAATAAATCAATGCGCATCCGAAACCTGAGCTTCTTCAAACGTCGCCATATTAGCGTGCAAGGCACACGCCAAGCGAATAATCGGCAATGCCATCGCCGCCCCAGAGCCTTCACCCAAACGCATACCTAAATCTAAAATAGGTCTGACCTGTAAACGGTTAAACACCGCTTGCTGAGCCGGCTCGACCGATTGATGCCCAAACAACATCCAAGGTTTTACCGCCGGTTGCATCTCATACGCTAACAAGGCCGCCGCGCACGCTATCACCCCATCCACCACCATCGGCAAACCTTCACGTGCACAAGCCAAATACGCCCCGGTTAAAGCGGCAATTTCTAAACCACCAATGCAACGCAACACGTCTTCGGGTGTTTGCATATTCGCTTGATGTAAATTCAAAGCGGCACTTAAAATGTGTTGTTTATGCTGCAACTGTTGGTCATTAACGCCCGTACCACGCCCCACTAAATCGGCTATCGGTTGTTGGCATATTTGACTGATTATCACGGCCGCTGAGCTGGTATTGCCAATCCCCATCTCGCCGGCAATAAACAAGTCTGCTCCAGAAGATAGCGCACGGGCTACCGCGTTTTTGCCCACCCGCATTGCCTGCTCAAGCATGGCATTATCTAGCGCGGGTTGCTGTGCAAAATTAAAACTGCCCGCAGCCACCCGTTCGGAGATTAAATTGGGCAATGGTGAAACATCATTAAAGACCCCAACATCCACCACTTCAAATACGGCATTTTCTTGCTTAGCAATGACCGTAATGGCCGCCCCGCCAGCAGAAAAATTTTTAACCATCTCTTGCGTCACCACCGCAGGAAAAGCCGAAACGCCCTCTTCGGTAATCCCATGGTCTGCCGCAAACACGGTAATCCAAGGCTTGGTAATTTTTGGACACGCATTTCCCTGACAAGCGGCCAGTTGAATGGCAATCGACTCTAACTGCCCCAAAGAACCGGGGGGTTTGGTTAACACAGTTTGGCGTTGTTGGGCGAGTTGCAAGCTTAGAGTATCTATTGGTTTCATAAAGCGTTTTGTCTATTTTAAAGAGGAGAAGTTGAGTTTTAGCGGGTTACTGTTCGATGATTCTTGGTGGAGCTTATTTTATCGATATAGGCTGACCGGCAACCATAAAGGTCATGCGCTCAGCCACACTGGCAACGGCTTGATGCAACCAACCCAATTCATCGACATACTGACGAGAAAATTCACCCAACGGCACAATGCCCAACCCGACCTCATTACTCACAATAATAATATTGGCGGATAAGCTCGACAAACACGCCATTAAAGCTTGTTTTTCGGTATTCATAGCATCGGTTTCCAGTAGGTTCAAAGACCATAAGGTTAAACAATCTACCAAAATACAGGCGTCTTTGCTGTCTAAGGATTGCAGAGTTTGACTTAAATGAATGGGCGTTTCGATGGTCTGCCAATGACTTGGACGGTCGGATTGATGCATCTCAATACGTTGTAGCATCTCTTTATCAAGCACCGTTTGACCATCTTGGTCGGTATATTGGCGATTAGCAGTGGCCACATAAAAAACCTGTTTGCCTTCTGCTTCAAACTGTTTGGCGAGGTTTTCTGCAAATCGACTTTTACCAGAACGTGCGCCCCCTAAAACAAAGTGCAACACGGATTAACCTGTCTGAGTTTCGAAAATAAAGAAATACAGCATATAACCGCCATACATCACTAACAGAACAATACTCAATAACGTGACCGGGCGCATGCCTTTATGCTCCACCACAATGCCCTGTTCGGCCAGTTTTCGATTACGCAGTTTCTGTTTAAATAGCCAATAAAAAAAGTAGATAATCCCCGCTAAGGTGATGTATTTTAACATTTAAAGCCCTTTTTTAAGGCGCGCAATTGGCCAACAAAATAGCGTTTAAGCATTTGCAAGCAAACCTCTCACACGGTCTAAATCGGCTTGGGTATCAACGCCCACTCCAGCATCGCATAACGCATCCAACACCAGAATTTTTTCACCGTGCCACAATACACGCAACTGTTCCAATTTTTCAACATGCTCTAACTCACACTCCGGCCATGCCACGTACTGCTTTACAAATCCGGCACGGTACGCGTACAAACCAATATGACGTTTATACGCCCAGTTCTCAGGTAGGCTCTGTTTATCTTCTGCAAAGGTATCACGCGACCACGGCAGTGGCGCACGGCTAAAGTTAATGGCACGATTGGCCACATCACGACAAACTTTTACGGCGTGTGGATTAAAGACCGTTTCAACATCGTCGATGGTTTCACACAAGGTAGCCATGGAAATTTCCGGATGGTCACTTAACCCGTCCGCCACTTGGTGAATCAGCTCAGGTGGCAACATAGGCTCATCACCCTGCACATTAACAATAATGTCATCCCCTTGAATATGCGCCAAATCAATTACCTCGGCAATTCGCTCAGTGCCTGAGGTATGATGGTTCCCAGTCAAGCAAACTTCTGCGCCAAAGCCTTCACACACTTTGGCCACTTCACTGTTTTCAGTGGCAATAATAATGCGATCCGCGCCCGACTTCTTAGCTTGTAGCCAAGTCCATTCAATCATTGGTTTGCCATGAATATCCATTAACGGTTTGCCTGGTAAACGGCTGGATTCAAAACGGGCGGGAATAATGACAGTAAAAGCCATGCAAGTTCCTTAACAAAATTAAAGTAAAAGTTTAAATAAAAGTTCAATAAATAAATATGAATATGGGTGTGTTGATTTAGCCAATCCACGCAAACAGATTAATTAGCTTTTTTGCTCGCGGTACGCTTCTGCTTCTTCCATAGTGATTTGACGCGCTTCGTCTTCCAGTAAGATAGGAATTCCGTCGCGCACCGGATACGCTAAGTTTGCCGCGGTAGAGATAAGTTCTTGATTTTTCTTATCAAAAAACAGTTTGGTTTTGCTCACTGGGCAGACCAGTATTTCTAGTAGTTTAGGATCCATACAAATCTCGAATTAGGTTAAGGATGAATGTAGCTCATTTATGTCGGCCATTCTACCGCATCTTGACGGTGGATGACTGAGGGTTTTGAGTTGTCTTAACATTGCTTATAAGTTGAACCAATACGGCTCATAAAGGGTTAGTTTGATGGATTAAGAGCATGAAAGGCATCTTTTACCTCTTGACCTTGAATCGCATTACTAATCAAACTAATGGTTTTTTGCGGACACATAATAAATTCACAGGCGATTAGATACTTCTCCATTTCAGCGTGCTCTTCCACTCGAACCACTTTCGCTTTCTGTTTAATAACCTCATATTCAGGTTGCTCTGTTTTAGAAAAATCGATATTAAAATAGAGCTCTAAAATATCGTTTTTATTTACTAAAAACTCACTGTAAAAAGCAAAACCACCTGGCGAAATATCTTTAAAATCCTTAGACCAATATTCCGGAAAAATAATCACATAATGACTGCTAGAGATATTGTTATAGACCTTTTCCATAAGCAAGGTGTAATGGTATAAATCGATAAACGCTTGCAATAAGCTAGAGGCTGTTTTTTTGTTTTTTTCGATATACCCTTTTATGTCGTAATCAATTTTTAACTTGCCTAACACCGGCCCACTGTAAAGCTTATGCGGAGTTGATTTTTCCAGTAAAGTCAATGTGTTACTATTTATTTGATTTAACTTATCTGCAAAGTCTTTTAAGATTTGTTCGGTACGAATATTGCCATCCAAAGAGGCGTAGTCAAGTGGCGAGCGCATATTCTCTTGCAGCGACCTAACCGCCGACCCGATATTTAACTGGCCCAAAGAGATGCCATTTAAAATCTCTCTAAGTGACTCGAGTTTTTCTAACACTTGCATAAACAGCTGATGCGCTTGCGCATGACTTTTTTGCAAAGCCAAACCAATATTCTTGGTGTAATAATCGGCTATCGAATCCAGTTTTTTGTTCATCACCTTGTTAAAGTGTTGAATGCCTGAGCTGTAAATATCACCAATGACCTCGTCAACCATTTCATGACTGCCTAACCGAACAAAATGATAGCTAAGGCTGCTATGGTAACGAAAGTAACGACGATTATTATGCCGACGTAACCGAATCTCAAGCGCAGAAGATTTTGCTTCCGTCGCCGCATCTCTCTCAATCCAGCGTAAGGTTTTAGCGTGGTGAGTGCGCAACAGCGTGTGTAAAAATGGGCGGTCTGAATTGCGCGTGTCTAACAAGACCTTTAAGGCTTCAAACAGGGTCTCATCTAAGAACTGCAACTGATTGTGGTTAACACAAAGGCTTTTAGAAAACGAGGTTATTTTGGCTACAATACAGGCATAAATGGTTTTTTGAACCGTTTTAATCTCAACCGTTTCATACTTTTCGACCTCTTTAAAACCGCTAAAGTCTTGCTCCTTTAAATAGCGAAGCATGGTTGCCAAAGTATTACTTCTAATCATTTGATACGCTACTTTTTTGTAGGCAAACGGCAACGCTTCAATAAAAGAGTGGTCGTTATCGGAGTGGGTTCCGGGCATACATCAATACCTATTAAGTACCTTTCAAAAAAGCGCTTGAGGCGCTTTAGCTTGTGCACATTTCAAGTTCATCAACCCTCTTTAAGGACTTGGATTCTTTTATACAACGCGTCAAACAAAGCGTCATCTGCTTGCGGTGCAACCTCTAAATACCACCAGTTTTTTGGCTGTTGTGTAACTTTATCTACCGCAAGCTGGGCGCATTTTACCGCATCTTTTTCAGTCATTAGCAGTGGCTTTGAAGGATCAAATACCCCAAAATCTTCTTCACAAAACGCATGATGATCTTTAAAACTGTGCGCCTCTATTGAAATCGATAACCCTTCTAAGGTATCAAAAAATCGCTGAGGATTGCCTATCCCAGCCATTGCCGCAACCGACTGCCCTGAAAACAGATCAATTGATTTGATTATGTTTGGGTTGGCGACTTGGCGAAAACAGACTGGTTGTAAGTGCATAGTAAAACTTTTCTGTTCAATGGCACTTGATTCCAAATCAGCAGTGCAGCGTTCACCGTTATAAACTAGGTAATCCACCTGATCTAAGCGTGCTTTGTTTTCACGCAGAGGCCCTGCAGGCAAACATAAACCATTGCCCCATAAGCGTTGCGAATCAACCAAGACCACTTCAATATCCCGCGCCAAGCCATAATGCTGTAAACCATCGTCGCTAATAATGATATCAAGCGCCGCCTTTTGTTCAAGCATGGCGAGCGCATCCGCACGCACCGGTGAGACCGCAATAGGGCAACCCAGTTGTTTGGCTAGCAAAACCGGTTCATCCCCCACTAATTCAGCCGAGCTCTCTGGTGTAACCCACTGCGGCCATTGCTGACTCTTTCCGCCATAACCTCGGCTGATAATCCCCACTTTGAGATGATGAGCTTGCAGTTGTTTAACCAACCAAACAATAAACGGCGTTTTACCACTGCCGCCCACCACTAAATTCCCCACCACCAAAATAGTAGCGGTGGTATTTTTAGCCGGTGGATTTTGCTCAAACGACTGTAAGCGACGAGCCGCTTCCCAACAGACCAGTTTACTCAGTGGCCAGAGCAATTTACTCGGCCAACGACGTTCCGCCCAAAAGCTTGGCCAACTCAAAAGCGTTCTCCAAATTGGAAGGTTGATTGATGGTTAAAGCTCATTGATACGCGATCCCTTTTTCGCTCTCTAAACAGCGATGATGATACCATTTTTGCTGACTTTTTCTTGCCTCATAACTCGGCTTGCCATTAAATGATTCAACACCTAACACATAACCGATTCCACCCGAACAGGCGGTGTTAAACCAAGCGACCGATTGAGGCAAACGTGCAAGGGTGTCGGCATTTGGAAACCCATAGCGATTTTGATAACCCGCTGTAAATAGCACCACATCGGGCTTAACCGTTTTTAACCAGGCCTGCGAGCTAGAATAACGACTGCCATGATGCCCAGCGATTAAAATCGTACTTTGCAGTTTAAAACCATAAGCACGAATCAAAGCTTGCTCTGCTTTGGCACTTAAATCGCCCGGAATTAACACTGACTGCTGACCTGCAGTGACTTTTAATACGCACGAACGGTCATTATCGCTTGTAAATTGGTGGTCAAATGTTGGCAGGCCTGGTGAAAACACCTCAAACAACACGCCATCCCAAATCCAAGAGTCACCCGCCTTGCAAGCTTGAATAAAGGGGTTAATGTTTGCCGCGGCTAATTGTTGGTTTAACACTGCTGGCTGACCACTGGTTATTTTATTGACGGCTATATTTTCTAATAAGCGCTTTAATCCACCAGCGTGGTCGATGTCACTGTGACTGACCATTAAATAATCAATTTGCGAATCCTTGTGTGCGCGTAAAAATGGCAAAATAGCCAGTTTTGCACCGTCCATTTTATCGCCCCACTTCGCTCCTGTGTCATAGACCAACACACGATTTTGGGTTTGAATAACCAGCGCCTGCCCCTGTCCTACATCCAATAAATTTACAAAGGCCTGCTTTTTTTGTAATGCGGGTTTATTTAGATAATCCAAGCCAACCACCAACAATACAAATAGAACAGAAAACCCTATAAGACGTTTGGATTGACTTAATAGTGCACTGAATAAACCAATATAAATGGCGATTAAACTCCAACCTCCAAGGCTCCCCAAGGTCAGCGAGGCGAAGTTTAATTGAGCAACCCACGCCAATGCCATCCAAAACCACTGCCAAACCGAATTAACCACAGGCATAACTGATTGAGCCAACTCAACGGAAATCATCGTCAGTAAGCTCACGAAAAAAAGCAATGGCAAGCCCACTAAACTCACAAAAGGCACCGCAAACAGATTACTGATAAAACTGTAACTGGGTAAGGTGTGAAAAGCCCAAATCAGATAAGGCGCTAAACCGAGCGTTAAAATCAGCTGTATCCACACCAACTTAGCCCATTTGGACGAGCGTTTTACGACAGGCTGTTGCAGCATGGCAAAAATCAAACCGACCGCTAAAAATGATAACCAAAACCCTAAACTCAAGACCGCACGA
>JGI997J19993_1000350_pt1 | contig 14506 bp, 15 predicted proteins | sample Etolagbewater25m_FD_19993 | JGI IMG/M metagenome (IMG submission 19993)
TACATCGTGCGGACACACACCAATGCACACACCACATCCTGTACATAAAGAATCTGTTTTAGCTATCCAATCTATGTTTGTTTTATTCATTTTAACATCTCCTGTGATTTATAAAATTTTCTATACCACTTCACAAATGCATCAATTCCCTCAGAAAGTTTAGTATCTGGTTTATAATTAAAGTTACTTATTAGTTCACTTACATCTGCATAAGTACTCTGAACATCTCCATCTTGCATAGGTAGCATTGTTTTTTCTGCAACTTTTCCTAGTGCTTGTTCTATTGTTTCTATGAACTCCATTAGACTTACTGGTTCATTATTGCCTATATTATAAATCCTATAAGGAGCAGATGAGCTTTGTATCTCTGGTTGTTCTGGGTTCCACTCTTTATTTGCTTTTGCTGGATTATCTATGACTTTTATGATACCTTCTACAATGTCGTCAATATAAGTAAAGTCTCTACTCATATCTCCATGGTTAAACACTTTTATAGCTCTGTCATTTAGAATGGCGTCAGTAAAAAGCATTGGTGCCATATCTGGTCTTCCCCATGGTCCATAGACTGTAAAGAAACGTAAACCTGTAGTACTAATGTTATATAGATGGCTATAAGTATGTGCCATCATCTCGTTAGATTTTTTAGTAGCTGCATAAAGACTTACTGGATGTTCTGTAGTATCTGAAGTCTTAAAAGGTTGTGACTTGTTAAGACCATATACAGATGAGCTTGAAGCATAAGAGAGATTACTGATGCCATTGTGTCTACACCCTTCAAGTATGTTCATAAATCCTACTACATTACTATCTATGTAAGCATGAGGATTCTCTAGTGAGTACCTTACACCTGCTTGTGCAGCTAGATGACATACTGCATCAAACCTCTCTTCTGAAAATAGTTTTTCCATTCCAGTTCTATCTGCTAAGTCTAGTTTGATGAACTTATGTTTAGCATGAATTTTAGAGTTTGTAAAACTATTTTCTTTTACACTTTCTCTCTCTATACCTAACTCTTTAAGTCTTCCATATTTTAGATTTACATCGTAGTAGTCATTTATGTTATCTAGTCCTACTACTTCATCACCACGAGCTAGTAGTTTTTTAGCTAGTACATGACCTATAAAACCGGCTGTTCCTGTTACTAAAATTTTCATAAAGTTATCTTTTCAATCCAGAAAATAAATCTAAACTATCTAACTTTTCCCAAGGGTAGTCACTCTGACCTACTTGTCCACGGCTTGCTACATCTGCATAGAGAAAAGTCTCTGCACTTGGTTTGTCTAGGTTGAACTTTTTTGTTATCCAGTTTGGAGTGAGTGAAAAGTTTTCACTTACAAATGTGGAAAGTTTATCATCATCTAGTCCAGCTATGACTGTACCGTAGCTATCTACGGAGACTGATGTTGGTTTTGCCACACCTATGGCATAAGAGAGCTGTACAGTTACTTTTTTAGCTAGTCCTGCTGCTACGATGTGTTTTGCTATCCATCTACCTGCATAAAGACCACTTCTATCTACTTTTGTGTAGTCTTTGCTAGATTGTGCTCCTCCGCCTATTGGTGCATAACCGCCAAAACTATCTACTATGAGTTTTCTTCCTGTAAGTCCGCTATCGTGAAGTGGTCCGTGGTTTACGTATCTACCTGTTGGGTTTAAGTGGATTATAGTTTCGTTTTTGTTGTAGAGGTTTGTTGGAAGCCCTGCATCATCTATAAGGCCTTGTAAGAGTTCTCTTACTTCTGTTATATCCATATCTTCAACACTTGGAGCACTCACTACTATGGTGTGTATCTTTTGAGGTTTACAGTTTTCAAAATTCTCTTTTGTTTCGTAGTCTATTGTTACTTGCGTTTTTATGTCAACACCTAGTTTATGGTTGTGCTGAAGTGCATAATGGTAAACTTTGTCACATAACACTCTCGCATAAGTGATAGCCGATGGCATATAGTCTGCTGTCTCATTTGATGCAAAACCAAACATGATTCCCTGATCACCTGCACCAGTCTCACCATCTTCTTGGTCAACACCTTGGTTGATGTCTGGAGACTGTTCATTAAGCAGTACTTGCACTTGAACATCATCAGGGCTTAGTGTTTGTCCTGGAGTAAAACTTGATGTACCATCATAGCCTATCTTTGCTAGTGCATCTTTTACTATTTTTACATAGTCACTGTTGCTTAGGTTTGCTTTTGAAGTAACTTCACCACCTATAACCACATGCTTACCTGCTACAAACACTTCACTTGCCACTCTTGCATTTGCATCTGCGATGATATGAGCATCGACTATACTATCAGCTATGATATCCGCACATTTATCAGGGTGTCCTGGACTTACTACTTCACTTGTAAATAGATACATTACTTTTCTCCTATGTTTTTATTATTTAAATACCACTCATACATAGTCTTGATGCCATCTTCTAGCTCAACCTTATGTTTCCATCCAAGGGAGTGAAGCTTTGATGGGTCTGTGAGTTTTACCATCGTTCCATCTGGCTTGTTTGTGTTGAAGTAGAGTTCACCTTTGAAGCCTATGACTTCTTTTATGAGTTCTGCTAGCTCTTTTATGCTGATGTCTTTACCTGTGCCTATGTTTATGTGGGTGTTACGGATCTCTTCGTTGTGGATTGCCATGTCGCTTTGCTCCTCGCAATGACAATTGGGAGAGGGAATGGGAGAAGTAGATTGCTTCGCTTCGCTCGCAATGACGAGGGGTTCGCTCGCAATGATGAGGGGTTCGCTTGCAATGATGAGGGATTCGCTTGCAATGACGAAGGATTCGCTCGCAATGACGAAGGATTCGCTCGCAATGACATCTTGGAAGTCTCTATTTTCTAAGAGAAACACACAAGCATCTGCCATATCTTCTGAGTAAAGAAACTCTCGTCTTGGTTTTCCAGTTCCCCAGATTTCTACTTTTGACTTATCAACACCATATTTTGCTAAGTAAGCTTTGGCTTCTCCTATATTCGCAACTTGAAGGTCTTGCACTACTTCATCGTACTTCTCTTCATTGAGAAGTTTTGCTAAGTGTATCTTTCTTATGAGTGCAGGAAGCACATGAGACTTTTCTAGGTCGAAGTTATCGTTTGGTCCGTAGAGGTTTGTCGGCATTACAGATATGAAGTTTGTACCATACTGTAGGTTGTAAGACTCACACATCTTTATGCCCGCTATCTTTGCTATGGCATATGGCTCGTTGGTGTACTCAAGAGTATCAGTCAGTAGACAGTCCTCTGGCATGGGTTGCGGAGCGTTTTTTGGGTAGATACAAGTACTTCCTAAAAAGAGAAGTTTTTCCACGCCATGTAAGTAACTCTGGTGAATGACATTGTTCTGGATTTGGAGGTTTTCATAGATGAAGTCAGCTCTGTAAGTATTGTTAGCAACTATACCACCGACCTTAGCAGCAGCGAGTATTACATACTCTGGTTTTTCTTGCTTGAAGAACTCTACCACTGCTTCTTGGTTTGTGAGGTCTAGCTCAGAGTGAGTTCTGTATACTAGGTTTGTATAGCCTTTTGACTCTAGGTTTTTTACTATGGCTGAGCCTACTAGTCCTCTATGACCTGCTATGTAGATTTTGCTATTTTTAGTCATTTTTTACATTAGCTCCAAATTTATTTTTTATATTTATAAAAATTGTTTTTATAGTATCGAACTGAGCAAAGATGTCATTTATTGCTTGGCTCATCTCTTCTGGTTCATCATCATATTGGTGTGCTATGTTGTTTCTTACTTTTCTGAGTATCTGCCAGTCATTTGCACTTGGAATGATCTCTCTTTTTTCTAGTTCGTTCAAAAAGTCTAAGTACTTTAGTTTTTCAAATTCTGGGTTGTACTGTTCTAGTAGTAGTTTAAATATCTTGTCACCAATAGTGTCTTGTAACTTTGAAAATCTAAACAAAAACTGATCAATATTCTTTACCGTTTCGTCATCTAAGTTTTCATACTTATGATGTGAAAGAGGTAATGTTTTTTGTACATGCAAGTATGCATCATCCATTCTTTGGAGATGTTTTTCACACTGATCTAAGTACTTTTTGAGTTTTATCATTTCTAAGTTCAATTCTATCCCTTTTTGCGCCTCTTTTTCTATCTCTCTTGAAGAGTCTTTTTTGAAGACGACATCTATTTTTTGTTCCCCTATCTTTGACTCTAGTTTTATGAGAAAGTCACTCTTTTTTGCATACAAGTCATCTTTATTCACTACATCTAAATAGAGGTCGATATCACCTCCCTTTTTAGAACTATCTATGCGACTTCCAAAAAGATACACACTACCATCTCCAAATACTTCATGAAAGGTATTTACGATAGACTCTACTTCAAAGTTTGATAATCTCATAGCTAAAACATTTTACTCGTAATAACTCATAGTCTTATATCCGCCCTCTTGAAGGTAAACGTCTTTTGTCATAAGTTTTAAGTCAGACTTCATCATGTCAAATACTAACTCTTTAAGGTCGTACTCTCTGTTCCAGCCTAGTTTTTGTTCTGCTTTTGTAGGGTCACCTAAAAGGAGGTCAACTTCTGTAGGTCTGAAATACCTCGCATCTACTTCAACTACCGTTGAACCGATGCAATTTTGAATGTTTAATTTTGAATTTTTAATTACAGAGTTGTGTTTTTCTTCATCTATACTATCTATAATTCCTACTTCATCTTTTCCTACACCTTCAAATCTTAAGTTGATTCCAGCATAAGCAAATGCCATCTTTACAAAGTCTCTTACAGTTGTAGTCTGTCCTGTAGCTATTACCCAGTCTTCTGGCTCGTCAGCTTGGAGTATCATCCACATCATACGAACATAGTCTTTAGCATGTCCCCAGTCGCGTTTAGCATCAAGGTTACCTAGGTAGAGTTTATCTTGAAGTCCTAGTGCAATTTTACTCGCCGCACGTGTTATCTTTCTTGTTACAAATGTCTCTCCACGAACTGGTGATTCGTGATTGAAAAGGATTCCATTACATGCAAACATGCCATAGGCTTCTCTGTAGTTTACTGTTATCCAGTAAGCATACATTTTAGCTACTGCATATGGTGAACGTGGGTAAAAAGGTGTAGTCTCAGACTGTGGTGTCTCTTGTACTTTTCCATAGAGTTCAGAAGTAGATGCTTGATAGATTCTTGTCTTATTTGAAAGACCTAAAAGTTTTACAGCTTCAAGGATTCTAAGAGTTCCTGTTCCATCTGCATTTGCTACATACTCTGGCGTTTCAAAAGATACTGCAACATGACTCATAGCCGCAAGATTATAAATCTCATCTGGTTGTGTTTCTTGGATGATTTTTGTAAGATTCATAGAGTCTGTCATATCACCAAAGTGAAGTATAAGATTTCTATTTTCTACATGAGGATCTTCATAAAGGTGGTCAATTCTATCTGTGTTAAAGAGTGAACTACGGCGTTTTACACCATGTACGATGTATCCTTTTTTTAGTAAAAACTCCGCTAAGTATGAACCATCTTGTCCTGTTATCCCTGTTATGAGTGCTACTTTTTGTTTTTCCATGTATTTTTATCCTTTAAAGTGTTATTTTATCTAATTTCTTTGGTAATCATCATCAATTCTGACTATGTCGTCTTCGCCAGTATACTCACCGACTTGTGCTTCTATAAGTACTACAGGTACCAAACCTTCATTTGCCAGTCTGTGAAGCTCACCCATTTTTATGTATGTAGACTCATTTGGTCGTATGAGTTTAGTCTCTTCTCCAACTGTCACTGTAGCCGTTCCACTCACTACTATCCAGTGTTCGTTTCTATGATAGTGCTTTTGAAGACTCAGGCGTTTGCCTGGTTTTACAACTATGCGTTTTATCTTATAGCCTTGTGTATCTTCTAAAACTGTGTAGGTTCCCCAAGGTCTATAACCTGTGAGATGAATATTATGAAGTTCTGTATCTTTTCTTACTTCCTTAACCACCTCTTTTACTTTTTGAGAAGAGCCTTTTTTACTTATGAGTATCGCATCTCCAGTATCTACGATGATCATATCTTCTATATCTACTGTAGCTATCTTTTTATCTTTGCCGTAGATGAGATTGTTTTTTGAGCCTATCGAGATGTGATTTTTGTTTTGAGTGTTACCATCTTTATCTTTTGGAAGTTCTTCATACAGAGCGTCAAAGCTTCCTACATCACTCCATGCTATGTCTGAAGGGATAACTTTTACCTTCTTTGAGTTTTCCATGACGGCATAGTCTATTGAGTCTTCTGGGATGTTTAGCATATCTTCATGAGTAATTCTTAAAGTGTTCTCTTGAGTCTTTTTATTTTCAAATGCGAGTTTAGAGAACTCATAAATTTTAGGTGAATATTTTTGTAGCTCTTCTAGAAAGACTCCAGCTTTAAACATAAACATTCCAGAGTTCCAGTAGTAATTACCTGCATCTAGATAAGTTTGTGCAGTTTTACTATCTGGTTTTTCATGGAAGGCTTTGACTGAGTTGTTTTGAGCAGACTCTATGTAACCAAATCCTGTTTCCGGAAATGTTGGTGTTATTCCAAATGTGACTAAATTATCTTCTAGTGCTAATTCTTTTGCTTGTTTTAAAACTTTTGCATACTCTGTTTCGTTTTTTATTAGGTGATCTGATGGAGTTACTAGTACTATCTCATCTTCAGGGAGTGCCATACATGCAAGAGCAATTGCAGGAGCGGTATTTCTTCCTACTGGCTCAAGGAGATATTGATTATTTACTTTACCTAACTCTTCTAGTTGGTCCAGTGCTAAAAAGTACTGCTCTGTGTTTGAGACTATGAACTGAGAGTCACATACTTTTGAGTTTCTCTCTACTGTGAGTTGGAAGAGAGACTGATCGTTGAAAAGTTTTACAAACTGCTTAGGCATAAGTGTTCGGCTAATTGGCCAGAGTCTCGTTCCGCTTCCTCCGCATAGGATTATGTTTGTCATTATTTACCCTCTCCATAAAAATTTTTATACCACTTCACAAATCTCTCAATTCCCACTTCAAGAGAAGTATCAGGTTTATACCCAAAGTCATTGATAAGATCACTCACATCTGCATAAGTAGATACCACATCACCATCTTGCATATCCATGAAGTTTTTTGTAGCTTCTTTTCCTATAGCTTTTTCTAAAGTCTTGATAAAATCTAAAAGCTGCACTGGAGAGTTGTTTCCAATGTTGTAGATTCTATATGGGGCGGTAGATCTATCAGGTGGTAAATTGATGGATTGCTTCGCTTCACTCGCAATGACGGGAGTTTCGCTCGCAATGACGGGAGTTTCGCTCGCAATGATGGGAGTTTTGTCGCTTCGTTTCTCGCAATGACTCGATTCTGTCACTGCGAGCGAAGCGCGGCAGTCTATTCCAAGCTCATTTAGTCTTGCATACTTTAGATTTACATCGTAGTAGTCGTTTATATTGTCAAGACCTACAACTTCATCTCCTCTTTCTAGGAGTTTTTTAGCTAAATGATATCCTATGAAACCTGCTGTTCCTGTGACAAGTATCTTCAAATCAATCCCTCCAAGTCTTCTTTAACTAACTCTTCAAGTTCTTTTGTCGTTGGCAGTACTATCTTATACTTTGAAACAAAAAGATTTTCATCTAGTCCTGCTGTTGCATACTCTGCTTTGACATTGTTTTTTTCAGTGCAGAGTATGATTCCTATTGGTGGATTATCGCCTTGCATGGAGATTTCATTTTTATAGTAGTTAAGATAAAAATTCATCTGTCCTACATCTGCATAACTAAAAGCTCTCACTTTAAGGTCAACTAAGATATGGCATTTAAGCACCCTATGGTAAAAAACCAAATCAACTCTGTCGTGTTCATTTTCTATAGAGATTCTTTTTTGTCTCGCTTCAAAACAAAAACCAGTGCCAAGTTCTAGTAAAAAATCTTCTATATGATGAAGTATTGCGCTTTCCAAATCATTTTCGCTATAACTTTCTTTGGTTTGAAGTCCTGTAAATTCCAAAATATATGGCTCTTTGATGATCGAAGTTGGATCGAAAACTTCTTTTTTGTTTTCTAGTGATTGAAGTAAACTCTTTTTATCTACCGACAATCCAACTCTTTCATATAAAAGCGATTCTACTTGCCTTTTGAGCTCTCTTATGCTCCAATTTCCTTTGATAGTTTCCACTTCATAAAATGTTCTTTTGAGTTCATCATTTATCTTTATAAGCTCTATAAAATGTGTAAAACTACAAGTTTGCAAAAGCTTTTCAGGTGCTATACATAAAGATTGGTCAGTCACTGATTGACTAATCTTGTTATCGATTTTGAATTGGTCAGTCACCGATTGACTTATTTGCGGATATGTAAGATAAAATTGTCTCATAAGCTTTAAAGCTGTAGATGACATCCCTTTAATATGCGATAACTTTTTAGCCATATTTTCTATTAGCTTACTTCCATATGTAGCTCTATCGCTTCCATTTTGCTCATACTCAACTATATAGTATCCAATGACAAAGTTTCTCAATGTAAGATTTACACTTACACTTTGCAAAGCTCTCGTTTGGAATGTTTGATGCACAGTATCTATAGTTGCAATAAGGTTTGGAAGTGTCATTGGTAATGCTAAGTTATTTTCCACTTTTATTTTAGCCATTTATAACCTTTAACTATCACTGTTAAAGATGTCACGAGTATATACTTTATCTTTTACATCACTAAGTATATCTTCTAGTCTATTTGCCACTATGACGTCACTTATATTTTTAAACTCATCAAGATTTTTTATGACTTTAGAGTTGAAAAATTCATCTTCTTGCATCACTGGTTCGTAGATGACTACTTCTATCCCTTTTGCTTTTATTCGTTTCATGATGCCTTGGATGGCAGATGCTCTGAAGTTGTCGCTTCCTGACTTCATAACTAGTCTGTATATACCTACCGTCTTATTTGAAGTGTTCGGATTTATTAAAGAGTTGTTTAACTTTTTTATGATGCTATCAGCTATGAAATCTTTTCTAGTAGAGTTTGAGTCCACTATAGCACCTATGATGTTGCTTGGAACGTCTGCATAGTTAGCACGAAGTTGTTTCGTGTCTTTTGGTAGACAGTATCCACCATAACCAAAACTAGGATTGTTGTAGTGGTTTCCTATGCGAGGGTCTAGTCCTACACCGTTGATGATGTCTTTTGAGTTTAAGCCATGAGATTCTGCATAACTATCTAGCTCATTGAAGTAAGAAACTCTCATAGCTAAGTAAGTGTTTGAAAAGAGTTTTACAGCTTCTGCTTCTGTAGAGTCTGTGAGAAGTATGTCAATGTTCTCTTTTATGGCACCCTCTGCGAGAAGGTTTGCAAAAGTCTCAGCTCTTTTGGACTTCTCACCTACTATGATTCTACTCGGGTAAAGATTGTCATGAAGTGCTTGTCCCTCTCTAAGAAACTCTGGAGAAAATATAATGTTAGTAGTGTTAAACTTCTCGTTTATACTTTTCGTGTAACCAACTGGAACTGTTGACTTTATGACCATTGTGGCGTTTGGGTTTATCTCTAACACGTCTTTTATGACTATCTCAACAAGTTTCGTGTTGAAGTAGTTCGTCTCAGGATCATAATCTGTAGGTGTTGCTATAATGACATACTCTGCATTATTATAAGCTTGTTCTTTATCAAGAGTAGCTGTGAAGTTTAAATTATCATGTAAGAGATATTCTGCTATCTCTTTATCTTCCATAGGAGACTTTTTATTTTTAAGCATTTCTACTTTTTCGGGGATGATGTCCAATGCCACGACTTCGTTGTGCTGTGCTAAAAGTAAACCATTTGAAAGTCCTACATATCCTGTTCCGGCTATTGCTATTTTCAACTTATATCTCCACTATTTTTGTATCCCTCAGGGTTTTGAGACTGCCATCTCCAGCTATCTTCACACATCTCATCTATAGTTTTTAAAGCACTCCAGCCTAGTTGCTCTTTTGCGTAGCTAGGGTCTGCAAAACACTCAGCTATGTCTCCCGCACGGCGTTCTACTATCTTGTGAGCTACTTTTTTTCCAGATACTCTCTCAAATGCGGCTATCATCTCTAACACAGAGTAGCCTTTTCCAGTTCCAAGATTTACAGTGAGGACTCCCTCATTGCATTTAATCTTCTCTAGGGCTTTTACATGACCATCAGCAAGATCTACTACATGGATGTAGTCTCTCACGCCTGTGCCGTCTTTTGTGTCGTAGTCTCCACCAAAAATACTCAAGTGCTGGCGTTTACCTACTGCTGTTTGAGCTATGAAAGGCATAAGATTGTTTGGGATGCCATTTGGGTCTTCGCCTATAGTGCCACTCTCATGGGCTCCTACTGGGTTGAAGTATCTTAGTATGGCTATCTTAAAAGTCTTATCTGAGATATAGAGGTCGTTTAAGATTCTCTCTATCATGTACTTTGAAGTTCCGTATGGGTTTGTTGTAGCACCTGTTGGGAACTCCTCTTTTATAGGAGTAGTTGCAGGATCACCATATACTGTAGCGGATGAGCTAAAGACTATCTTTTTACATCCATACTCTCTCATCACTTCTAGTAGGACTAGCGTTCCGTTGACATTGTTGTCATAGTATTTGAGTGGCTGTGCTACTGACTCACCCACAGCTTTGAGTCCTGCAAAATGAATGACGGAGTCGATAGGGTAGTTTTCAAAGACCTTAGTAAGTGTCTTTTTGTCTCGTATGTCACCCTCTTCAAACACAATATTTTTTGCTATGATTTTTTCTACTCGCCTAAGGGCTTCTAATGAAGAGTTTGAGAGGTTGTCATAGACTACAAACTCATATCCCGCTGCGTTTAAAGCGATGAGAGTGTGTGAGCCAATGTAGCCCGCTCCTCCTGTAATGAGGATTTTTCCTTTACTCATTTAGGCTCTCCCCATTTTTGTCTATCTGCTTCCAAATCCCTCTGCAGCTCTTCATACTCAGCTTTTTTACGAGCTATAAACTTCTTCGTAAGGGTGATTTTTTCTTTGATGCCATCATCTGTGAGAAGATAAGAGTACTTGCGTTTATTCTCCGCGTTTAAAAACACTTCTGCTTTTACAAGACCCTTGTCCATAAGAGCTTTAAGGACATAGTTTATTTTACCGACACTGAAACCTATATCTTGTGCGAGAGACTTCTGCGAGTGCATCTGCTCTACATTTTTAAGTATAGTAAGTTCAAGTTCTTCGTTTTTCACTATGCGTTTCCTAGTGTGAGTAAATATTTTTGTGCTGTAATTGTACTTAATTCAAACTTTGAATTTACTTTTTTTGTGGGAGGGGTGGAGTAGATTGCTTCGTCGTTCCTCCTCGCAATGACAACACCCGCCGTTTCAACTTCCGTCATTGCGAGCGAAGCGCGGCAATCTCCGTTTCAGAAGCCACACCCGTCATTGCGAGCGAAGCGTGGTAATCTCCATTTCAAAAACGCGAACTTGTTTGGAGCTAAATGGCTTTGATAATTATCTTATGAAATAGCATCCAAAGCATTTAACCCAAAGCTCCCTGAATTACTAGACTTAATATCAATCTCAAAAGATAAAGCGGCTAATATAATATCGAGTGTTTTAATGCTAAGTGAAGTCACCTCTCCTCTCTCGAATTTTCCAATTGTTACTCGACTGACACCAGATATATTTGCTAAGTGTTCTTGTGTGAGAGATTTTTCCTTTCTAAGCTCTTTAACTTTTGGTCCAATTTCGTATAATTTCATCGGGTATCTCCTTATATTTTTTTTCATTCAAAGATAAACTCCAACTATCAAGCATTTTTTGACCAATTTCTTCAAATGTCTCATTTTTATGGATGTAACTCGTGAGCTCGTCTATACTCTGTTTAAGAGACTCCATACACTCTTCATAATACACAACAGTATCTTTTTTAGAAATATAGCAAACCTCAGTGCCAAACTTTAAAAGATCTTTTTTTCCAAACCAAACTTTTTGCCCAAACATCGTGAGTGCAGGTCTATCTTTGTATATGTAAACACAAGTATTGACTATGTCATAGGCAGGTGCAAATTTTATCTCTTTAAACTCATTGTCATAAAGTACTCCAAAGTTTTTAAGATGTGCATCACCATTTTTGAGTAAATAGTTCATAACAACAGTTTTATAAAAATGTTTCATTGATTCGAGTTTATTGGTAGTCACGGTGTAGATTAATTTTGCTACAGCCTCATAACTTCCACTATACTTCTCATCTCTATTTTTCCCCATAAGTACTAAAACTTCTTCAAATCCAAAAAACTTATCTCTTGTTTTATCGTAGTTAAATCTCTCTACAAGTAAAAACTTATTGTTCTCAGAGAGTAAAATATTTGGAATAGGTACACCTGAATTTTGAACTGCCTTTAAGCAAAAGTACTCATTTAAAGCAAGTTGCGGATACTCATCTCCCCAGGTTTTTATAATATACTCTTTAGTAGATAAGGAACTTTTATCTTCTATGAGTGCTAAGGTCTTTGGTTGTATCCCAGATATGGCATTTTTGATTAAAAAAGTTTTTAATATTTTTGCAAAGGTATCAGGATTATCATTTTGGAGTATCTCATTAATATCTATAGGCTGAAACTCCTGTTCATGAAACCAACTTTTGTAAGTAAGTCTACTCTGTATATTTGGACAAAGATAGGAAAATATTAAAAAATCATCGATATATCCATACTCTTTTGTTAAATAATTTTTAAATATCTCAAAAAGATACCCTTCGGGAATATTCATATCAAAAATAGGATGGAGCTTGTTTTTCCAAATATAAGTAGAGTTTTTAAAAGGCATAATTAAAGAGATAGGAGCTAAGTTCTGTGTGTAATTAAATCCGTATTGATCTTTCTCTTTTTCATAAAAAAGTTCACCGACAATATTTTCTTCAATAGAAACTTTAATTGTTTTCAAAAACAACTCCTTATATGATAATTTTACTTATCATTATATAGTTATTTTCTATAATGTAAACTAAAATTATCATTCTGTTCGTTACAAATACAGAAAAAAAATTAGTTTTAGATTTGGAAGTTCTTCTGAAATATTTTATTAGTGTTTCACTTGGGTTTTGAGACTAAATGGCTATTTTTAGGGGTTTTAGGTTTTAAGCAAACTTATAGGCTAGATTGCCGCGGCTAAAGCCTCGCAATGACAGGAAAAGTTTTCGCAATGACAGAAGACTGTCACTGCGAACGAAGTGCGGCAGCCTTGTCACAACTGCTATCACTGCGAGGCTTCAGCCATCGCAGTCTTGTTTCTGTAAACTCTAGCATCGAAGATTGCTTCGTTCCTCGCAATGACAGGAAAAGTTTTTGCAATGACAGAAGACTGTCACTGCGAACGAAGTGCAGCAGTCTTGTCACAACTTCTGTCACTGCGAGGCTTTAGCCGTGGCAGTCTATGTACTCTTATCACTTATGTTGTATATAGTATAAGTGCTATATCCTTCATTATTTTACTGTTGCCATATAATTTATTGTCACTTTCATTATATTTATTAGTTCGAAAGTGTATTCAAGCACTTCTTCAAATACTTCAGTAAGTTCGTCTTCTATGTACTCATGTACGATGCTATTTCGAATGTCTTTCATTATTCTCAACTGATCGACATCTTTAAAAAGACCTCTTTTATGAGCATTATTCACGACATCAACCAATGTACCTTGATTTTCAAACTCATACTCATCAAGTGTTCTAAATATCTTTCTTATCAAAAAATCTATACTTCTACTATATCTACTACAGAGGGTTTCAAACTTTCCAAACTCATCTATAGAATAATTAGTTTTAATACCTATTTTTGAGCATTCACTAAACGATATATCTATCCAAAATAGTTGTTTCTCTAACAATTTTCTATCTTGAAGTAATTTTTCTTTCATCATAATAAAACTGCTTTTTGAAATATATGCTTAACAAAAGGGTTTTTAAACTCTCCATCATCCAATACAATATCAAGTTTTTGTTCGCCAAAGTGTTTGAAAAATTCTATCCTTAAAAGTCTTAAATCTCTTTTTGTTAATTCACTTGAAATAACAAGTAAATCTATGTCTCCACCTCTTTTTTTATCATCTACTCTACTTCCAAAAAGATAGAGTTTTGCACTAGAAGAAAGAGTTTGCAGTTTATTTTTAAGGACATCTATCTGTTCTTTATAAAGTCTCACTTTACCCCTCCTATAATTTTCAAACATTCATCTAAAGCATCTTTCAAATTTAAGATAATTATAGCAGACTCTTTTTTATTTAACTCTTATTAGTTTTTAACTCTATAAAAGTCCCTATACCATGCCCACAGTTACAGTAGAGATTGCCGCACTTCGTTCGCAATGACAGGAAACATTTCTCTAATAACATAAGGCTGTCACTGCAAACCAAGTGTGGAAATCTTATATATTTACATATTTTATCGAAATAAAACAAAATAAATTTGACTGTTTTATGTTTTTTTATGTATACTATTTGCTATTTCAAAAAAAGGATACACATGAAATTTTTAGCTATTTTAGCACTTGGTGCTACATTGTTGTTGAGTGCAGTAGACATTAACAATGCTTCAAAAGA
>JGI997J19993_1000351_pt1 | contig 14506 bp, 14 predicted proteins | sample Etolagbewater25m_FD_19993 | JGI IMG/M metagenome (IMG submission 19993)
AGGATTACACAACAGCATTTACCTTGTATAAAGAGAGTGCTGATGCTAATAACACTACCGCACAAAATGCCTTAAGTTATCTATATTTTAATGGATTTGGCGTGGATAAAGATAAAGAAAAAGGTATCTTTTGGTTAGCTAAGGCTGCAAGGCACGAAGATGTAAGAGCACAGAATGATTTAGGAATGATGTACTTAACTGGAACGAATGTAAAACAAGATAGTGCTAGCGCCTTTACTTGGCTTAGTAAAGCATCTGATGCGAACAACTCCAGTGCGCAATATAACCTAGCGCTTATGTATTATAGAGGTGATGGAACTGATCAAAATGTTACAAAGGCTGCAGAGCTTTTAGATGCTTCTGCGCTTCAAGGAAATGAAGAAGCTAAACGCAACATAGGTATGGTATATATGCAACTATTAAAATTTGATAAGGCTGCGTTTTGGTTAGAAAAAAATGCAGCACGAGGTGATGAAAATGCTTACTATCTTCTTGCCGAAATATATTGTAACAAAGAAGAATTTNCAAAAGCAAAACCTTGGGCTCNAAAAGCAAAAGATNGTGGAAATAAAAATGCCGAACTTTTATGGCTAAAGTATAATCTAGATAAATATTAAATATAAGATAAATANAGTATAATAGATTCATTAAAAATATAGGGGAATTGATAATGAAGTCTGTNATAGCTGCCTTTTTACTTGTAGCTGCTACTTTGAGTGTAGCAGTAGAATATCCATCATCTGAATCATGCAATGAGTGCCATGAAAATATTTACCGTGAACATAAGAATTCTATGCATCATAAATCATCTTTATTTAAAGATGAAGTGCATCAAAAAGTAAAAAATCTTGTTAATGAAGATAAATACTCATGTGCTATTTGTCATATGCCAGCTACTAAAAGCTTAAGAGCTGTAATGAGTGGAGAGGAACAACCAAATCCAAATAAGCATAGACAAACAGATGGTGTATCTTGCTTTTTCTGTCATCAAATAAGTAAAATTTACAACGCTAAAGCGCATAATATTAACTTTTCAAATTATAATGGAGAAGAAAAACCAACTGTATTTGGAAATCTTACAAAACCTTATGAAAGTAATGAACATTATTCAGAGTCTAAAGAGATTTATAAAAACAGTGAAGTCTGCATGGGTTGTCACTCTCATAAAGAAAATAAATTAGGGTTTGAAGTATGTAATACAAAAAATCAATATGATAAAACAAGTGACTGTATAGGCTGTCATATGCCAAAAACGCCCGGTACTATTGAGAAAAAAAATAATGGTATGCGAGATGAATATGTGTCCCATGAATTTTTAGGTGTACATTCAGATGAAATGATTCAAAAAGCTGTTAAACTGGAATTAGAATATAAAGATGAAATCATCAAGCTTACAATTACAAATAAAATGGGTCACTCAATTATCACGCATCCAATGCGTTTGAAGTTTGCTAAGACTGTAGTGACAAGAGCTGGAAAAATTATATGGAGCAACTTTAAAAAGAGTCCTATAGAAGACAAAGAAGCAACTTTTATAATTGTGTTAAAAGACAGTGAAGAGAATCCATCAATGCCACATAAAGCGGTAGGGTATAAAATAAACAGTAATTTAAAAGCAGCGCAAAGTAAAGTTGTCGAGTATAAAGTTGCAGGACTTCAAAAGGGTGATGAAATTACAACAACATGGATTAGTTATATTGTAAACCCTAGTATTGCTAAGAAGTTGGACATAACTCTTAAAGATGTTATAAGACCTTATAAAGGTGTAGAAGAGTCTATTTATATATATTAAAATTAGAATTTAGATTCTAATTTTATATCCGATACCGTATTCATTTTGAATAATTTGTTTTGGAAGTTTAGAACGAAGACGTTTTATAAGTGAAGTTATGGCGTATTCTGAATATTCTTTATTATTCTTTTTATATAAATGAGCAAAAATATCTTCATTAGAAAACGCATGATTAATCTTAGAGCATAGAAATTTCATAAGCATTAATTCTTTATCTTTGAGTTCAATGACTTGTGAATTTGAATAGAGCTGATTTGTATTTTTATCCCAATAGATGTTCTCATCAAAATGAATTTTATTTGATGAAGACTTGATATTATCAACTGTATCAAATAAAACTTTTTTTAGTGTCTCTATTTTTATAGGTTTTATTAAATATGTAACAAGATGTAATTCAACTGCGCGCAGCAGTTTTTCTGTATCTGAATGAGCACTCATAATGATTATTCTAGTGGTAGTATCATTTTCTCTAATTTTAGAGACCATACTCAGTCCATCTAACTTTGGCATATTGATGTCACTTAGAATAATGTCTGGAGTTTTTTCAAGATATATTTTGTAAGCCTCTTCCCCTGAATGTGCAGAGTATACATCCTTAAAAAACAGTTGTAGGTACTCTACTAAATATTCTCTGAGTTCATTTTCATCCTCAGAAACTAAAATGCTTATGTTTTGTTTAAATTGCATTTGGTGTCCTTATTGTAAATGTTGCTCCATTTTCTATATTGCTGACCTCTAATGAGCCATTCATAGCATCCTCTATTATCATTCTAGCAATATATAAGCCAAGACCTGTACCCATAGACTGATGTTTTGTGGTAAAGTAAGGATTAAATATTTTAGATAAATTTTCCTCCTCTATGCCACCTAGATTATCAGTAATGGTTAAGATACAGTTACTATTATCTTTTTTCATTTCAATATCGATTTTAATATCTTCTGTTTGTTTTGCAAATATTAAATCATTGATATTAGACAATATTGATACTATAACTTGTACATATTCATTTTTTGAGCCATAAAGCATTAAGGTGTCATCTGTTTGTACATTAAACTGAATTATATCACTATTGATATCTAAATTAACAATTTTAAGTGCTTGATTTAAAGCATCAATAATTTTAAAAGTAGATTTTTCTTTATCAGGACGATAATAGTTCATAAAATCTTCTATGGTCTCAGACATATATAAAATACGCGTTTGCATTTTGTTCAGTTTATCTTGGAGCTCTTCTTGTGAAAGTATATTGCTATCGTTTTTCTCCTTTAAGATTGCGACAATAGTATTAACGATAGCAAGTGGTTGACGCCACTGGTGGGCTATGTTACCTATCATTTCACCCATTTCAGCTCTTTTTGATTGTTCAAAAAGCAGTCTGTCTCTCTCTTGAATTGTTTTCTCTTGTTCTTTAAGCTTGTTTATTGTGTCTAAAAGTTCTTGATTATACTTCTCTTCTATATAAATACCACAATCAAGATTTTTCATATCTTTTATAAGATTAGATATGTATTTTTTCTTAATAATAGAGCCGTGTTGTGGTGCGATAAGATCTATATCTAACTTTTCTATTTTGGAGAGTGCATAATTGAAAATATCTTTACTTGGCATATACTCTTGATGAAACAGTTTTGCTTTAAGAAAATATGTCTCATCCGCATAAAATTCCCAAGACTTCTCTATACCACCAAAAATATCTCCTGAAAAAAGAGTTTTTGTTTTAGGTTCATAACTAACAAATGCTCCGGGAGAGTGACAGTAGGGTGTCGTGTAAAAATCTAGTCTAAAACCATTAGAGGTGATGAGTTTATTTTCTTGTTTATCAATCTCATAATAATCTGATGTTACTAAGTAATGTTTAATCAAAAGAGACATTCTCGAATGAGTTACAATCAGTAAATCATCTCTATTTATAAGCTTTTCGATTTCTGGTACTGCAGCCACTAAGTCTGGATCTTGATGGTGCAGAACAATATATTTTATTGATTTTATATCAATAATTGTCTTGACTTTACGCACAGTCTCTTCAAATTCTAGCATTGAGCCTGGATCGATTAAGATAGACTCATCGCCATTTTTGATTAAGTAGGGATGACACTGAAAAGGGTCATTTTCAAGGTACATACCAATCCAATATATATTTTGTGCAATCTCTATAGCATCTTTATAATTGTGTGGCGGTTTATACATTACCCTCAAACCATTTTAGTTGGTCTCTGAGCTCTACTACCTTACCTACAACGATAAGAGCCGGTGTAGGAACATCTTTGGTGCGTTCGACTATATTGCTCAGTGTCCCCACAACAACACTTTGATCTTTTGTAGTTCCTTTTGAAATTACAGCTACAGGGTAATCTTTCTCTTTTCCAATTTCTATGAGCTTTTTACTAATTTGAGGAAGATTATGAAGACCCATCAAAAATATAATTGTGTCATCTGTTTTAAAATTTTCCCAGGGGATTTGAGATACTTTTTTATTTGGTGACTCATGACCTGTAACAACTCGAAAACTTACAGCAACACCACGATGAGTAACTGGAATACCAGCATAGGCAGGCCCGCTGATAGCAGAAGTAATACCTGGAATTATTTCAAACTTAACATTACGCTCAAGTAAATAAAGGGCTTCTTCACCACCACGGCCAAAAACAAATGGATCACCACCTTTAAGGCGGACGACAGTTTCGTGCTTTAATGCGTTTTGATATATTACTTCATTGATATCATCTTGAGGCATAATGTGGCGACCATCTTCTTTTCCAACATAGACAAATTCACATCCATCCTTAGCCATTTCTAAAATGTCTGGATTAGCTAAACGGTCGTAAATTATAACATCAGCTTCTCTAATTACACGAGCTGCTTTAATAGTTAATAACTCTATATCACCAGGGCCTGCACCCGTTAAAAATACTCTGCTCATTATTCTTTTTCCTCATAGATAAATATACCTGACGGTTTTTTTATTTGAAATATCTCTCGACTTAAATACCACTCTTTTGTATTTAAAACGGCTATTTTATTTGTATCGTTTACTGATACATAAAGGTTTGGTCTTACATTTGACCATCTCACATGTAAAACTTTACCATCAAACTCAAAACGTTTAATGATTTTTAGAGTTTTAGTATCTATAATCTGAATTACAGGAAATTTTTCACCACTAAAAGTTACCGCTAGGTATTTTTTATCTGGTGAAAGAGCTGTAAATACAGGAAGTCCTTCAGTCTCTATGTTTTGAATAAATTTGAAATCAGGTGTATAAACCAAAACCTTATTATTTCCAACTGCCGGAATAAATACATGCCCACCACCAATACTCCAAAAACCAAAATGTGGAACTTTAAGTACAGGCTTTCTGTCATCTAATAAGATATCTATCTTTTTATATTCCATTTTGTCTAAATCAACTACGCCAAAATGCTCACTTTGAAAAAAACCTGTAATGAAATTATTATCTTTAATCATCGCATCAAATGGCATAACTCCAACATCTTCAAACTCTTTATGAATTACAAAATTAGGAAGACCTTTACCATAATTTGTATCTTTGAGCACAGTGATTTTGTCATTGTCCATTTGTGAAAAAATCAGATAATCTTTATATGTTTTAATACCAACATTTTTAGAGCCAGTCTCAAAAGATTGTAAAGGATTTAAATCTCTATCTAAAATATCTACACTTTTCTTAGCATAGTTTGCAACCGCTAAAAAGTTTTTTGTAACAGTAAAACCGATAGCACTATCACTAGTTTTAAGCTCTTTGAGAACAACTTCTTTTTCAGGATCAAATTTTACAACCCAGCCATCACGAGAAATTACATATCCATCTTTACCATCAAACTTGACTACACCATGGTTCATGTTATGCACACCGGATAAATGGGCTTTTGTCATGCCTTTTTCGATAATTGCTAATGAGCTATTTTCTCTCTCTACAACAAATACTTTTTCATTAGTATTTAACATAGCTTTTATTGGGTTTACACCCGCTGCGTTTAGAGTAGAAAATAGTAAAGTTGCACTTAGGCTGCTTAGTAATAATTTTTTTATCATTTTAATCCCTTTTTCTTTCTTGTTCAGTTAAATAACATGATGGATCTTCACTCCATAAATCACCAGTTATAGCATAAGCTCTAGCGCGAGAACCTCCGTTACAAATATCAAGCTGTTCACAATCAGCACATATTCCACTGATTTGGGTTCTGGGGTGTATTCTAAGTTGATCTAATAACTCTCCTGATTGCCAAATATCACCAAAGTCCTGCTCTATAATATTACCAACAGTTAATGGAAAAAATGGATCAGGTCTCACATCACCTTCAGAGTTGATATTGAGCAGTTTGCGCCCAGCAGAATTTCCTCCCCAAGCTACAAGTCTTTTTCTCATAGTTTCTTTCAAATCTGGATATCTTGAAGCAAATTCATTTAGGAGGAGGATAGCGTCCATCTCCATATTTCCAGTAACTATTTCTATGTCTCTACCTGATTCATAATATTCAAATGCTTTTGCAATGATAAAGTTTACAGCTTTTCTTCTCTGTTCTTTGGAGAGATCCATTTTTAAGTTATCTAAACCGCGTCCAGAGTAAACTAAGTGAGAAATATATATTTTAGGAATATTTTCTTTTTCTGCCAAGTCAAAAATATACTCTAAAGAGCCTATTGTATCCTTAGTCATAGTAAACCTAATACCAACCTTGGCACCAGTAGAGTTTGCAAGCTGAACAGCCTTGAGTGTCTCTTTAAATGCACCTTTTAAGCCACGGAAGTAATCATGTGTCGGTTCATCACCATCAATACTTACTCCAACATAGTTAAAAGTATCTACAATTCTTTGTACATTACTTTTTGTAAAATAAAGACCATTGCTTGAGAGATAAGTAATAATGCCATTCTCTTTACAAAAATCAGCAATTTCAAAGAGATCTTTTCTAGTTAAGGGTTCTCCACCTGAGAAAATAATAAATTTTACACCATTATCTTTCATTTCTAAAATTGTTTTTTTAATTTGCTCTGTAGTGAGTGTGTCTACTTCATCGAGAGTTGATTTGGAATAACAGTGTAAACAAGATAAATTACATCTGTTTGTAAAGTTCCATATTGCGATAGAACCATCTAGGATTCTTTCTGGTTTATCTTCAACGACTGAAGATATGAGATTTGATAGTCTAAACATTATTTTTTGCCTTTATAAGAGATGATATAATTTGTAATAGATTCTATTTCATTGTCATTAAGTTTTAACTGTGTCATCACACTGCGTTTATAACCAAAAGCTTTGTACATAGCTTTTGGCTCTAAGATATAAGCTTTAATCTCATCCTTAGTACGTTTATCAGCTATTTCAGTAAATGGAGGGCCAAAGGCAACAGCACTCTGGTGATGGCAACCCCAACAATAAGTTTCAAAAACTTTTTTGCCGTCTAGGTCTTGGGCAGAGAGAAGAGAGGATAAAGCAAGGATTACAAGCATATATTTATTCATTTTTATTCTTTTGGTTTTATTTGTATTCTATCAAAAATAAGCTCAAAATAAAGCTTTTAGAATTAAGACTTTATTATTTTAACTATTAAAGAATATCTATTTATTTTGCATTTGTAATTGATTAAAATCAATTTTGACTATATTTGACTAGCTATTTGAATATTAATAAAAATAAAAGTGAATTAAATGAAAATAAAAGTGAATTTAGAGGAAAGAATATTTCCCTCCCAAAGGAGAGAAAAAAGGTGACTATGCACCAGGAATAGTTTGTCTGTGTTCGATAGAGTAAGTAAAAGTAGGAGTTGTTAAACCTGTGATATATTTAACAAATTTACCTGTTTTAGCTTCATAAATACCGATACGACCTGCATTCCACTCAGAAATCATTGTCCAGTGACCGTGATTTGCTGGCTCAGCATGTAAGATTCTTGGAACAATAGCATTTCCTTGAGCATCTTTAACAGTTGGAACATTCCAGCTATAAAGAGTTTTATGAGTTACAGGGTCTATTACAGTACCTTTTGTTGTGCCAACAGTAATGATTCTGTCTAGTTCTAAAGTTTGCTTATTGATTAAGTGAACTTTATTCCAGTTTTCTTCACCACCAAGAACATTGTCTGCCCAAATAAATGGAGTATGCTCAGATGTACCAACGAATAGACCACCACCACCAGTAGGAATTTGACGGATTACATCAAAATTGTCATCCCAAATAGTAACTTGACCTAAGTTCATGTTTACAGTAGCACCAAGTTGTTGACCTAGTTGCTCGTTATACCATGAAGAACCTTGACCTGGGTGTGGCTTAGCTGAAGGACCTGTGTAAATTTTAGTAACTAAAGATTTAGTTTTGAAATCCACAACACCAACAACATCTGAACCTTGAGATGCGATAAATAAGTATCTACCAATCTCTTTACCTTCATTTAAGAAACCATCATGAAGGATATCACCAATATTTGGAATATCACCAACGATTGGGAAGTCTGGTAAAGAGTAATCTATAATATAAACGTGACCACCATCTTTAAGTGCAAATGCAATATATGGACCATATGGAGTATCAAAAATACCTGCAACACGAGATGAAGCAATATCACCATTTGGTTTAATTACACTTGATGTTGGATAGACTTTAAGTGGTTCAAGTGTCATTGCGTCCATTAGTACAGCACCACCTGGTACATAGTTTCCAGCCATTAGGTATTTACCATCTGGAGAAACTGCTAGACCACGAGAGTCAGAACCAACTTGACATTCAGCAATTTTTTGTTGACCCGGAGTGTTAAGGTCAAACATTGTTACTAAACCTGAACGAGAGATTGAGTAAGCATAACGAGGTTGACGCTTATTAGTTACTGTTACGTGAACAGCAAATCCAGCAGGGTGCTTAGATAAAACTTTACCATTAGTACCATCAACAAAAGCAACACGTTCAGCATCTCTTTCAGTTACGAAACAGATGTCCGTGTTTTTCTTAACATCTACGGCTTGTGGATATTTTGAGAAAAATTTAGCTCTGTCATTTAAAGGCTTCCAACCAGCTTTAACAGCATCTAGTGTTAATTGCTTGATTTTTCTACCTTTAAAGTGTTGAAGGTAGTCAACCATAGCATCAGCATCTGATTTTGTAAATTTTTCTTTGAATTGAGGCATAGCAGTACCGGCTCTACCATTAAGAATAGTTTCAGCCAACTCATAAGCATTTTTTTTGTCAATAACAGCTGGACGAAGATCTGAACCAACACCACCTTCGTGATTTGGACCGTGACAGCCTTGACACTCTTTTTCAAAAACTTGCTCTACATCCATCTTAGATGTATCTGCTACTAGTCCCGAACTTACAACTGCTAGTGCAGCAGCTGACATAATTAATTTATTGAATTTCATATTATTTCTCCCAAGAAATTTTAAAAACAGCAGGCCCCAATGGAGCCCGCAAAAAAAACTACTCTTCGCTCTCTAATCGAGCCTTCTCCTGTTTGTAAATCCAAAACATTGGAATTACAATAACAGTATGAAGAAAAAGAGTTAGAGTTAAAGGACCTTGATTTAACCAACCAAAAAAGCTTGGTACTACATCTGTAAATGCTTCAAACATAATTTATCTCCTTATTTTTCATGAACTGGATTTTTACCAGTACTCAAGAAATCTTTAATTAAGAATATGAAACCTAAGAATGTAACAGCACCCATGATAAGTCTCCAATCCATAGCTTGTGCAAACCACATACCACTCTGTCCATCAAAGTAACCAGCCCAAGTAGCACCCATTTGTGCACGAGAGATAAGAACTTGAACATAACCAGCGATTGTAAGCGCAATACCCATACCCATAACACCACCAACTATTAAACTAATTCCCCAAATAGAAGCTTTAGTATTTTTCATAACTTTAATGCCATTTGTACCTTGAATAGCAAGATACATCATACCAATAAGGATAGTTGCATAAGCACCAAAGAACGCTAAATGTCCGTGAGCTGATGTAAACTGTGTACCGTGTGTATAAAGGTTTACCTGTGGTAATGTATGGAAAAATCCCCATATACCAGCACCTAAGAAGTTACCAAATGCATTCATCCAGAACCATAAGAAAGCAGGTTTGTTATTTACTACTGATTTAACACTTCCAGTAGCAACTTCTTTACCTTGTTCTTTCCCCCAGTCATATAAAACGTGAATAAACATAGCAACAAGAGGTAATGGCTCTAGTGCACTAAATAGCGCTCCAATTTCCCACCAATATTCAGGTGTACCAATCCAGAAGTAGTGGTGACCTAAACCAAGAATACCTGAACCAAATAACATAGCTACTTCAATCCATAACCACATTTCAACAACTTCACGGTGAGCACCAATCATTCTGATAAGACCATATGCCGCTAAAGCACCAACGAAAACTTCCCAAGTAGCTTCAACCCATAAGTGAATTACCCACCACCACCAGTATTGGTCAACTGAAATATTGTCTGTAAAAAACATACCAGTTAAATAAAGACCAGCAAAAGCAATCATGTCTGCCATAAGAACTGTAACGATACCTGAACGATTGCCTTTAGTTCCTGTTAAGAAAAGATTAGCAACAAATCCAAGAGCAACTACAGTGATACCCCAGTCAGCCCAACGTGGAGCTTCAATATACTCACGACCTTCATGAATAAACCAAATTGACATTTCGTCAGCTGGTCCAACTTGAATTAATAAGTATACTAATACAACAACAACAATTGCTGCAACGAATATCCAGTATAAAAGTTTACCAACTTTGATTCCAACAGTTTCAATACCAGTTTCATCTGGTAGTAACCAATAAACTGAACCAAACATTGCAAATACCATCCATACAACAAGTGCATTAATGTGTAACATTCTAGCAACTGAGAAGTCTACTATTTCAAATAAGAAACCTGGCATTACATATTGAATTGCTGCAACTAGACCAAATAATAACTGTGCACCAAATAAAATAGCAGCAAAAGTAAAGTACCATGTCGCTAATTGTTTTGATTCACTTCCAATACCTGTTAAGTGATTACTTGCCATTTCTTACTCCTGCATTTTCCATTCTTCCAAAGTTTCTTGGGAAACCATTTGTATCAATTGATGACATATGTTTCAAGAAAGCTACTAACCCCTTAGCTTCTTCAGCTGTAATACCAAGGTCCGGCATCATACGAGCGTGAGTAGGGTAAGTTGATGGATGTTGTAAGAATTCAGCCATTGCTTCTTCTTTTGTATCCTTACCAGTCATCGCTTGCATTGAACCTTCTGGCCCCCATGCTGGATCTAACCAAGATTTAGTTAAGTCTGGTGCGTAATACGCTCCATTTCCAAGAAGTGTATGACAATTCATACAGTTTTTAGTTTGAGAACCCAACTTACCTAAATGAAGTAAAGCACCAGCTTCTTCTTCAGACCAGTCATCTCTACCAAAAAACTTTTCTTTTTCTTGAAATAATGATTTACCTGACCCATCATTACCACCAACTACTGGAACTTCGTGACCACGTGTCGAACTCATCTCGTAAGTGATTTTATAATTAATAACCGTAGGCCCTGGAACCCTTTTTGTTACACCATTTTGTAAGTCTGCGTCAGTACCCATTGATATTTGACCCGCTGTGTCAAATGTTAACCAAATAAGTAAAACTGATGCAAATCCAGTAATCCACGCTGCTGAACGTTGCCAGAAGCGATTATCACTCCATACAGATTTTTTAGCCACTGTATTCTCCTAATTAATTGCTTGCATAATATATGTAGTATCGTTAATGTTCATTTTCTTCATGAACCTGATCTTGCATATAAAAAACTGCATGTGGAAGTAAAAACAATCCAATTGCAGCAACTACTAAAGCCTTTGCTGTAAAATCACCTACGTGCATTAACGTCCCCATTAAGTATAAACAATAGGCAGTCAACATCCAAAATATATATGCAATAGGCATAGTCCATTTTTTAAGTAAGTTAACTTTTACAGCAGTATATATCCCAACATAGAATCCTCCAAACACTAATACAAGTGCAGAAGAGACAAAAAGAGGTAAAAAATCATCTACCAGTATGTCTTGTCTCATAACTACTTCTTCAATCATTTATCTCTCCTACACTTGTTGTATTTTTTAGAATCAGCTGAAGTTTAGCTCTAATTGAGTCAAAAGAAATTGACATAAATCAATTTATGAAGTTAATTTAAAAATTAAGGATAGTTTAAAGATAGTTGTAACTTAACGAAACAACTATATAATTATACGTAATAGAGTAATGAAGATAAAGTAAGAGTGAAAACTATTGTAGTCACTATGATGACTTTTCTTTTTGTGGCTTCATTTATACTATATTTTTTTTCGAGATAATCGCCTAGTTTAAGTCCAGGGTATACACTAAATAGCAACATTGGAAGAGTCATTACAAGTATAGTAATTATGTCAATTGTCATTTAGATACCTTAAGTATATGAAAATAAAAACTTGATATACATCAAATCAATTTTAAAAATCTTATTATATCATTGATTGTTTTAATTTCTTTAGTGAAATTCATATTTTATATAAGAGATATTAAAAAAGGACTTGAAAAATGAAAAAAACCTTATCTATAGGCTTAATATCCGCACTTACTATTTTTTTATCAAGTGGGTGTAGCTCTACATCAGGTAATCCTGGAATTCCCGATAATGCACTTGAGCTAAATACTCATAATAGTGAAAAAGTTTTGCACGCAATAAAAATTGCAGGTAAAAAAAATGGTTGGAATGTGACTGAATTTAAAAGTAATGAAGTTATAGCAGAAAAAACTCGCAATGGCGATACAGTCTCTTCATCTATTGAGGTTCATGATGGCTATATTGTATTTGAAAACTCTACAGCAGCTTCTGATTTAAGTGATGATATTGAAGATGCGCTTAACAAAGACTCTTCAGCACATTAAACTACTTATACAGGTCTAGATGATTTTTTAAGTCATCTGGACTTATTTGTCTCTCATCTGCTTATTTCTGAGACTGAAATTCTTTTTGAATCTCTTCTAAGATTACAACAGGTGGATTTGGCAGTTGAGGGAATGCTCTTTGTACTGCATTCGTAACCCATTGAGGATAGATTCTGAAATTGAGTTTTACAACTGCGTTTAGAGGGTATTTTAGATTTTTTGTATCTAAAATATTATATATTTCCACTCTTCTTTCACCCGCAGGAATCCTAGTATCACTAAGTAGTTTTTTGTATCTCCAAAACAGTAAACCTACAGGTTCTGAATTCTCATCACCAAAAACTTTCATAAAAGGCCTTGCATCTGTGTCTAGATTACCATCTTCCTTTAGTTTGCCGCTGCTAAATACAACTTTAGAATCTCTGTCTGTCACAGTAATATCAAGCCATAATTCTCTAAAATCCGATACTCCTGTTGGTAGATGATGTCCAGCACCTACATTTTTAACGCCAACTAACACTTTGCCATTTTTTATATCTACATCAATCTCTGCAGAAGTGCGAAGAAGTTGTATAGTTTGATCTTCATGCTCTTTACTTTTAAGACCAGATAAAAAGTGGTTGGAGCCAGAAAAGTAGTGGACTTTTACATCTTTTTTCATAGTTCCGCCAGTAGTTGATTGTCCTTTTAATGGAGCAAGTTTGCCATTTTCAAGATATGTCATATGGCAATCTATGCAAGTTTTATGTTTAGTTGGGTCTTTTGGATTGTTAAAAGGTGACTTTTCCCATTCTTTAAAAGTAGATACTACTGCTCTTTTTGAATCATCAGGCAGGAACTCATCATGACAAGATGCGCAATACGCACTCTCTTTATATATTTCTTTTGAGTAGCTTTGTTTGTGAATTAAAGGATTTGAGTTTATGAACTTTTCACTAAGCCATTGTTTTACGCCAGCATTACTATCTTCAAAAACATATTTTTTTCTATTTGTAAGATCTAGTGTATATGCGCTATTTCCTTTTGAATCCGCTTTTGTGATTCTGTGGCAAGTTACACAAGACACACCTTGTTCTAGTTTGGAATTTCCATGTGTATTAAACTCATCTATGAGGCTTTGTGAACCTTTTTCAAAGAGAACACTCGGCATATTGTTTACATCCATTCTATGGGTTGACCTTTTTTGTTTAGTAGTAACTGCACTTGGATTATGACACCCCATACACCACTGTCTAAATTCATCTCCCATATCTGCACCAGCTAAGTTCTCCATAACCATATAGTAAGGGTTTGAGCCAGTTAAATGTCTATGGTTTGAATCTGCCCACTGATTAAAAATATCTTCATGGCATGATTTACATTTAGTAGAGTTTGTCCAATCTTCATTGTGGTATCTTAGGGCACCTTTTTCAAGCACTATATTTGTGAGTTTCTCACTGGCAAATGAAATATTCGGATAAGAGATGCTAAGCAATAAAGCGATGGCGACAAAAGACTTTGTATTAAAATCTATTTTCTTTTTTGCATGTAAAAATAGAAAATATAACAAAATAAATGAGCCATAAAGATGTATGTAGTGTGAAATGAGTCCGATAATATCTCCTCCGGGATTTCCAATAAAAAAAAGGTAAAATCCACTAGCAACTATAAAAAATAGAAGTATTCCAAGAATTACGCCACTTGTGCTTTTTGTACGTTTAATAATCATATATTCATATGTATGTTTATTTACGTAAGGAATGAGAAAAAATATAGCTATAAACGCAGAACTTAAGATATGTATTGCTTGAACTAAT
>JGI997J19993_1000352_pt1 | contig 14495 bp, 16 predicted proteins | sample Etolagbewater25m_FD_19993 | JGI IMG/M metagenome (IMG submission 19993)
TGGTACACGAATTAAAAACACTTCCCTTTGCATATAATGCATTAGAACCTATGATGTCAGAAGAGACTTTACATTATCATCACGATAAACATCACGCAGGGTATGTTACCAAATTAAATGGACTTATAAAAGGAACTCCTTATGAGTCAAAAACACTTGAAGAGATTATAAAAACTGCCGATGGTCCAATATTTAATAATGCAGCACAAGTTTATAATCATGACTTTTTTTGGAATAGCTTATCTCCAAATGTAACAAATCCATCAGAAACTTTATCAAGTATGATTGACAAAGAGTTTAGCTCAATGGAAGATTTTAAAAAATCTTTTATTGAAAAAGCTGTTTCTTTATTTGGTTCTGGTTGGGTTTGGCTTTGTATTGATGAAAACAATAAGTTAAGTATTGAACAAACAAACAATGCAGATACTCCCATAATGTTTCATTTAAAACCGTTATTGACCTGTGATGTTTGGGAACACGCATATTATATTGATTATAGAAATGTGCGACCAGATTATCTAGACAATTGGTGGAGACTTATAAATTGGGAGTTTGTATCGAATAATTTAAATAATTAATCTAAAAGGAGTAAATTATGAAATTATCTCAAAGAAGAAAATTTTTTAAGTATATGGCTTTTTTAGGTTTGGTATCTTTTAGTACAATACCAATGTATGCAAAAGGTGCTAAAGATAAATTTAATTACCAAGAGAGTCCAAAAGATGGAAAAAAATGTATTGATTGTATGCATTTTATGCCAGATACAAATGAATGTAGAATTATTGAGGGGTCAATTAGTCCTAATGGTTGGTGTAATTTATATCAAGAAGATCCACGAAAAAAATAATTTTAATGGTGAGTAGAATTTCTATTTAGAAATTTCTATTTATCATAGCATTCATAATATCTTCTAAATCTTTGTTATTATAAGCTTTAATAGCTTCTATAGCTTCAAGTCCTAATTTTTGTGCTTGTTTTACACTATCTTCTAAAGCTTTTGTTTGAATCATCTCTGTTTTAATCCAAGTTGTTTGTTCTTGTGTTAATTCTTTTTTATATAAAGCTTCTAGTTTGCTTTTATCTTCGATTCTTTCATGTAATAAAAGATATGGAATAGTAACTTTACCTTCAACAAAATCTAACATTGCAGGTTTCCCTAAAGTTTGACTATCTTGTGTAATATCTAAAAGATCATCTATCATTTGAAAAGCAAGTCCCAAGTTTTTACCATATAAGGCAAAAGATTTTTCATCTTTGTTGCTTAATATTGCAGCACTTCTTGCACTAGCTTCTATTAACGAAGCTGTTTTTTTATAAATCATATCAAGATACTTGTCATACGAAGTATTAAATGTTGTAGTTAAGTCAACATCAATCATCTCTCCTACACTTAAAAGTGTTACAGCATTAGAGATGTTATACGCAATTTTTGTATCCATTGTAGTAAGCTGTGTAAATGCTTTAGAGTAAAGTATATCTCCAAACATGATGGCTGTTTTATTATCAAATAAAGCATTAATAGAAGGTTTCCCCCTTCTTGTATTTGCTTCATCTATAACATCATCATGTAAAAGTGATGCTGCATGTATCATCTCAACAACAGCACAAAGTTTAATACTTTCTTTTGATACACTAGCAATTTTTAAAATAAGCTTACTTCGAAGCATTTTCCCTTGTGCTAATAAATCAAGTAGTTCTAAACTCTTTTCATCACCAATTTGCTCAACAAAAACTTTAATCTGCTCTTTAACTTGTACTAACTCTTCCAATTTTTACTCTTACTTTTAATTTTACTTTTCTAGCTATCTAATCTACAAACAATATCACCAGTCCATGCGATATAAGTACTTTTTTTATCTTCCTCTAGTTGTATAGAGTTTTCAAGCCCATACTGTTTTATCATCTGTTCTAATACCTCTTCACCATGTTGTTCAATTAAAAAATTTTCCATAATAGTGAATTTTTGTATAAACTGATCAAATTGATCTTTTACTAAATCATCACTCGCTTGGTTTGCTATATCCCAAAATTTTGATCTTGGAGTTCCCCCAAATATATTCTCTTCATCTTCAAATAATGCATCATATTTACTCATATTTTTTCCTTTTTTATTTTGTATCTAATCTTACTCTTACAGACTCCGCATGTGCTGTAAGACTTTCTGTATCTGCTAAAAGAGCACACTCATTTCCTAGTTCATTAATAGCTTTTTTACTAAAACTGATAATAGAACTTTTTTTCATAAAGTTTTCTACATTTAATGGACTATAAAATTTTGCTGTTCCACCAGTTGGTAGAGTATGGTTTGGACCTGCTACATAGTCACCNATTGGTTCAGGAGTATTTTCACCTAAAAATATCGCACCAGCATGTTTAATTGATGGNAATAGTTCAAATGGATTTTGAGTCATCACTTCTAAATGTTCTGGTGCTATTTCATTCATTAACTCAATTGCATGTTCCATAGTGTCAGTTACTATTATACAACCTCTTTCATCTATAGATTTTTGTGCAATTTCATTTCTACTTAAAACTTTTAAATAGTTGTCAACTTCTATACTAGTAGCATTTGCAATTTCTTGATCTATTGTAATCATAATAGAACTAGCCATCTCATCGTGTTCTGCTTGACTTAATAAATCTATCGCTAAATATTTTGGCTTAGCACTGCTATCAGCTAAAATTCCTATCTCAGATGGACCTGCAATCATATCAATATTTACTTCACCAAATACAAGTTTTTTTGCAGTTGCAACAAAAATATTTCCAGGACCTGTGATAACATCAACTTTTTTAAAAGACTCTGTCCCATAAGCCATTGCTGCAATTGCACTCGCACCTCCAACTTTCATAACTGTTTTGATTCCACACAAGTGACACGCAGCAAGTGTTAATTCATTTATCTCATTATCAGGGGTTGGTGTACATACTATAATCTCTTCAACTCCTGCTACTATAGCTGGAATAGCATTCATTAAAAGTGAGCTTGGGTAAGCGGCTTTTCCCCCTGGGATATAAAGTCCAGCTCTATCAACAGCAGTTACTTTTTGACCTAAAATAGTTCCATTATCTTCAAAATCTAGCCAAGATTTTGGAAGTTGTTTTTCATGATATTTTTTGATTCTATCATATGCTAAGTGAAGTGATTTTTTTAACTCATCATCTATATTTTCATAAGCTTTCTTCATATCATTTACATCTACAAAAAGCTCACTATCATTTGCAGGTGTCCAATTGTCAAACTTTGCTATATGTTCACATACTGCTTTATTTCCATTTTGCACAATATCGTCTATGATATTATTTACTATAGAGCTTACTTTTTTGATATCAACTTTAGCTCTTCCTAAAATCTCTTCAAACTCTTTTTCAAAACTACTTTCATTTGTATTAATTATTTTCATCTTTCTCTTCTTTATTTAATTGCTTCTAAAATATTTGTAACAGCTTTTTGGATATCCCAATCCTCAACATTGATTGTTACATCTGCTACCTCTTCATATTCCTTAATTCTTTGATTGTAAATTCCTCGAGCCACTTCTAAATCTTGTAAAAGAGGTCTTTTTTTGAATTTTTTCTTAGAATTTGGAGCATTATGTAAACCCTCAATGATTCTATCAAAAGTTGATTGTAGATATACAATTTTTCCTATTTGTTTAATATTCGGCTGTTTATAAAATCCACCACCAGTTGATATAATAGTACCAGTTAAGTTTTTTTCACACCATAATGCACATTTTGTTTCCAATGCTCTAAAGTATGGTTCACCCTCTTGTTGAAAGATTTTTTTTATTTTTTTATTTTCTAAACTTTCAATCAAGTCATCAGTATCTACTGCAAAATAATCACTTTGTGAAACGATTGCTCTAGCTATAGTACCTTTACCTACACCCATAAAACCAATTAATATTATGTTCTCTTTAATCATAAGAGATTATATCTTGAAAATGCTTAGAAACTAAATTAAGAGTTCAAGTTCATTAAATCAACTCATAAAGAACTATTAGATATAATGACAAAAATATAATTATAAAGAGATTTAAATATGGGTCAAACAATAACAGAAAAAATATTTAGCGAACATGTAGGCAAAGAGGTTTTTGCTGGTGAAATCGTAAGAAGTCCAATAGATATGGTTATAGGAAATGATATAACAACTCCTATATCTATAAAAGCATTTGAAGATAGTGGTGCTAAAGAACTAGCAAATCCTGATGGTTTTAGTATTGTATTAGACCACTTTATCCCTGCTAAAGATATTGCTTCAGCAAATCAAGCAAAAATTAGTAGAGACTTTGCTGCAAAACATAACTTAAAAAACTTCTTTGATGAAAAAGATATGGGTATAGAGCATGCACTTTTACCAGAAAAAGGTTTGGTGATTCCAGGGGATGTTATCATAGGTGCAGATAGTCATACATGTACACATGGTGCACTTGGTGCATTTTCTACAGGTATGGGGAGTACAGACTTAGCTTTTGCTATGGTTACAGGTGGAAATTGGTTTAAAGTTCCTGAATCTATAAAAGTTGTATTCAGCGGAAAACCAAGTGAATTCGTAACTGGAAAAGATTTAATTCTTGAAATTATTAGAATGATTGGTGTCGATGGAGCTTTATATAAAACATTAGAGTTTACAGGTGACACAATTCAATACTTAACAATGGATGATAGATTTGCTTTATGTAATATGGCTATAGAAGCTGGTGCAAAATCTGGAATCGTAGCTTACGATGAGATTACAAAAGAGTTTTTAGATCAAAGAGCTGAAGCAAATAATGGTTTAAGAGCTGAACCAAAAATTCATTATAGTGATGAAGATGCTAACTATTGTCAAGTTTTAGAGATAGATGTTGCTTCACTAGAACCAGTTATTGCATATCCATTTTTACCAGAAAATGGTCACAGTATATCTCAAGCAGTTGCAGATAATATTAGAGTTGATCAAGTATTTATAGGTAGCTGTACAAACGGAAGATTAAGTGACTTAAAGGCTGCTTCTGAAATTTTAAATGGGAAAAAAGTAGCACAACATGTACGAATGATTGTAACTCCTGGAACTCAAAAGATTCTTAGAGAAGCTACAAAGTTAGGATATATAGATATCTTAGTTGATGCAGGTGCTGTGGTATCAAATCCTACTTGTGGTGCATGTCTTGGTGGATATATGGGAATTTTAGGTGATGGTGAAGTTTGTATCTCTACAACTAATAGGAACTTTGTAGGAAGAATGGGAAGTCGTACTTCAAAAGTTTACTTATCAAATAGTGCAGTTGCAGCTGCAAGTGCAATAAGTGGATATATTACAGACCCATCATCATTATAATTTTTTGACTAATAGTCATAAAATGTATAAAAATGAAACGAATAGATTAAATAAATAGCATATATCTTATGTGCTATTTTTAATCATTACTTTAAAGTTTTAATTTATAATTTTCTACATAAAACGAAAATTTTATTCTTATAAACTTCTCACAATTCCTTTAAAACTCATTAACTATAGACTTAATTGATTTATTATGTGTAGGCTATAAAAAAAACTTTTTGTTATAATAATCATTCACTATATAAGTTTAACTTATAAATAAGATTATCTTAACTCTATCAAATTTAAGTTATGTATTATTTTGTTTGTGTTACTCTTCTCTCATAAATTAAATTTTACAAAAAGGAAACTATAATGATTGAGAATAGAAATGTTCAAAAAGACTTAGAGCAATTAGACGCAATATTAAAAGAGCAAGGTATCTCTAGAAGAGATGCAATGAAAATGATGGGAGTTGGTAGTTTATCTGCACTTATGATAGGTGGTACAGAAGCAGAAGCTGCTACAGTTGCAAATGCTAGTGATGCTAAAGGTAAAATAGTTATTATTGGTGGTGGATTAGCTGGTATGTCAACTGCTGCTAGACTTACAAATAGTTTATCAAATCCTGATATTACTGTAATTGAGCCAAACGAAGTTTCTACAAGTTATCAACCAGGTCAAACACTAGTTGGTGCTGGTATTTGGGATAAAAGTGAAATAGTTTATAACAGAGATGATTATGTTCCTGCAGGTACAAAAATAGTAAAAGAAAAAGTTACAGAAGTAGATGCTGATAACAATACTGTTGTTACAGATAAAGGTACTAAAATTACTTATGACTTCTTAATCGTTGCAGCTGGTGTTAAACTTAACTATGGTGCTATTAAAGGTTTAGAAGAAGCTGGTGAAGCATATGCAAATGGTGATAACGCTAAATTAGTTCAAGTACTTGATTCTGTAGGTGCATCTTCAATTTATACAGCTGATGGTGCAGAAGCTACATGGAAAAATATGCAAAAATTTGTTGCTGATGCAAAATCTGGTAAAAAAGTAAAAGGTGTTTACACACATCCAAATACACCAATTAAATGTGGTGGGGCTCCTAAAAAGATTATGTACCTAACAAATGCAAGACTTGAAGAAGCAGGTGCTAGAGCAAACGCTGATTTACATTTCTATCCAAATGGTGGAGCAATGTTTGGTATCAAAGATTACCATACTGCAATTGTAAAACAATTTGAAGAAAGAGGAATGAAATGGAGTTATAACCATAACTTAACAGAAGTTAAAAATGGTACAGCTGTATTTGATCATCATACTAAAGTAAAAGGTGCATTTGATGAAGATTTAGGTGAGTATGAAATGGTTACTAAACATGAGAATGTTGAAGTAGCATATGATTTCTTACATATTACACCACCAATGAAAGCTCCAGATGAGATTGGTAACTCTTCTGTTGGTTCAGGTAAAGGTTGGATTCCAGTAAATAAAGAAACTTTACAACATGTTAAATATAATAATGTATTTGCATTAGGTGATATCGCTGCTGTTCCAATGGGGAAAACAGGTGGATCTGCTAGAAAACAATATAAAGTTATAGTAAACAATGTTATTTCTATGATGGAAAAAGGTGAAATACCTGCATCAAATGCTAAATATGATGGATACACAGTTTGTCCACTTATTACAAGTATAGGTACTGTTATGTTAGCTGAGTTTAACTGGGCTTCTAAAAAAACAGGAAGTGGTAAAAATGCTGCATTATTATCATTCTTAGACCCAACTCAAGAAAGATACATTTGGTGGTTATTAAAAGTTTATTTACTTAAACCAATGACACAATACGGTATGTTAGCTGGTAAAGCATAATTTTAATTCTAAATTAGAATTATAGTATACAAGAAGCCCTGAACCTTTAAGGTTTAGGGCTTTTTTATTTATATTGTATTACAATTTCATAAATAAATTTTTAGGTGATAAGTAATGAAAAAAGAAATTGTGATATATGTTGGATTATTTTTATTTTTGGCTATAGGTATGCATTTTAAACAATGGATAGATCATCCTGTTGAGCATCTTATGAATATGCCACACGGTGGAGCATTTGGAGTTCCTGGTGCAGTGCACCCATTTGTATTTACATTTATACTTTATATTGTTTTGAGAGGGCCAGTTCTTTTAAAAAAATTATTTACTAGAAAAAAGAAGATAGAAATCGATTGTGATTAGATAAATTTATCTAATTAACTCTTTTTTAACTCTCTCAACTTCATTTTGGAGATGTATTAAGTTTTTGCTATTGTCTATAATATAAGTGGCAAGCTTTTTTTTCTCTTCTATATTCATTTGATTGTTAATTCTTGCTAAGGCTTCTTCTTGGGTACATTTATCTCTTTTGATTAATCTTTGAACTTGTAACTCTTTTGGAATATATACTACTATTGATTTTTGAATATTATAATTTTTATTTTCAAAGAAAAGAGGAATATCAATAAGATATGGCTTTTGTTGTTTCTCAAACACTTTAGCTTCTTTTACAATCTCATTTTTTATAAGAGGATGGATAAATTTTTCAAGTTTTTCTTTCTCTTTTTGATTATTAAAAATTAAATGCCCAAGTTTTTTTCTAAGCACTTTGTTGTCTTGTATATATTGTGAACCAAAAAGATTTTCTATCTCTTTATAGTGCATATCAAGAAGTTTGTGCGCTATTTTATCTGCATCTATGGTTAAAAAACCATGCAGTTTAAAAAGTGATGCAACAGTGCTTTTCCCTGTTGCAATACCACCTGTTAATGCTATAGCGTATTTAAAGTCACTATCGTTTTGCAATACCAGTTATCCCTTTAGTGATATAAGTTGGATATACAAAACATCCATTATGTAGTTCTGTATTGTAGTATTCACAACCTTCTAGTAAATCTGAAGTATGAAGCACTATCTCTGCTTGTGGATGATATTTTTTTGAAGCAAATATCAAAGTATTGTGTCCAAAACTATATGGCATACATATCCAGAAGTTTTTCCCTACAGTTTCAAGTTCTTTTTTAGAAACATCCAAGTCTTTATATATAAAAGAAGCTTTTGTTACAAAAATACCTTTTGTTTGTTCTAAACATCTATCTACTGATGCCATAAACATATCATCAAAATTTTCCTCTTTATTGTAAAGAATAATATCAAAAGTATCTTCTATATTTAAATTATCACTAAATGTAACATCTTTACATTTATGTTTTGCTAATTCATTTTTAAAATCAGATGATACTTCACCTACTACTAATATTTTTTTTATATCTTTATGAGAACACAAAGGTACATGTACCATCATCTCATCATAAGCAAAGTTTTTATTACCGCAATTTGCCATTTTGTATAAGCCTTTTAAATTAATTTTAGGTATAATACCCAAAAAATTTTAAACTCAAATAACTTGGGTATATTAAAGGTAAAAATTATGAATGTATATGAGAAGATACGAAATTTTTGTAGAAAATTTAGAATAACAGTTGGTTTAATTGCTATTGCAATAGCTATATTATTTAGCAATCCTTGGTGGTATTTAGGGATTATTCCTCTTATTGCTGGATTGGCTGATTTTTGTCCAATTTGTATCATATCTAAAAAATGTGATTTACCTAAAGATGAGAAAGAGGCATAATGGCAACTATATCATATAAAGATGCGGGAGTTGATATTGATGCTGGTAATAGTTTTGTAGAAAATATTAAGCCTTATGTTAAGTCAACTATGATTCCAGGTGTTCTTGGTGGTATTGGTTCATTTGCAGGTGCATTTGAATTACCAACAGGATATAAACAACCTGTTATATTAGCTGGAACTGATGGAGTTGGTACAAAACTTAAACTGGCTATTGATAGTGGAAAATTTGATACAGTTGGTATTGATTTAGTTGCTATGTGTTCAAATGATTTAATTTGTAATTTTGGAGAGCCTTTATTTTTCTTAGATTATTATGCTACAGCAAAACTTGAAGTTGAAGAAGCTTCATCTGTTGTAAAAGGGATAGCTGAGGGTTGTGTAAGAAGCCAATGTGCACTAATTGGTGGTGAAACAGCAGAGATGCCAGGAATGTACAAAGAGGGTGATTTTGATTTAGCTGGTTTTTGTGTAGGAATTGCTGAAAAATCTGAAATGGATAGAGTTTCAAAAGTTCAAGAGGGTGATGTTCTTATAGCACTTCCAAGCTCTGGTGTTCACTCAAATGGATTTAGCTTGGTGAGAAAACTATTATTAGAAAAACTTGGGATGAAATTTGAAGATGATTTTAATGGAAAACCACTTATAGATACACTTCTTGAACCTACAAGAATTTATGTAAAAGAGTTTAAAGAAAACAAAGAAAATATCAATGCTTTAGCACATATTACAGGTGGTGGAATAGTAGAAAATTTACCAAGAGTACTTCCTGATAATTTAAAAGCAGTAGTTCAAAGAGATAAGGTGAGAGTTTTACCTATCTTTGAACTTATGGGACAACATGTAGAAGAAACTGAAATGTTTAGAGCATTTAACATGGGAGTAGGGATGATATTCGTTGTAAATCCTTCAAATGTAGATGCTGTTTTAGAAAATACTGATGGATATGTAATAGGTAATATTGAAGCAGGTGAAAAAGGATGTGATATAGTTTAATACTATTTCACTTCCATTTAAAAAAAGCCACTAAAACTTTAGTGGCTTTTTTTATTTAGCATAATTTATCTTTTAAAGTATCATGCGCAACAGCTGGTTTTCCTGTCCATAATTTAAAAATATCACAAGCGACTTTTGTCCCCTCACCATTTGCTATAGCAAACATCGTTTTTGCACCACTTGCTAGTCCAGCAACATAAAAATTTTCAGATATAAGGTTATTATTATTTTCTAAACACACTTTATTTGGTTTTAGAACATCTGTATGTTCTAATACATTTACCAAATCACACTCAATATCAAACTTGTGCATACCAGTTGCAACTACAATAATTTTTGCTTCATAAGTACTATTTTGTGTTGTAACTATAAAAGAGTTATTATTTTTTTCTATTTTTGTAACAGTATCACAAACTTTTGAACAACTTTTAAATTTTGAAAGTTGTACTTCCATTTTTTTTATAAGTGTATCTCCACCTATTCCAAAATCTACTCCAGCAAGATTAAAAAAACTCGCTTTTGTTATATCGCTGTTTTCATTGTCTATCATAAGATATTTTTTATTTTCAGCCCATTCAAACTTATCCTCAACAGATGCTAAAGTTAACGCACAGCCATATCCAGCAGCACCGCCTCCAACAATTAATACATCATACATTTTATAACTCCAAATTGTAATTTTATTAAGATAATATCAAAATTACTATAAATGAATTCTATTATGTATCAAATAGTTAAAATCTTAATCAATATTTAAGATGATAATGGTTATCATTTCTAAAATATATTATTATGGAATAGAATATGAAATTATCTGATTTGAATATAAACCAAAAAGCTGTAGTTGAAAAAATAGATTGTACTGATGAATTAAAACAAAGATTTTATTCATTTGGTATTTTTAAAGGGACAACAGTATTTGTAGAAAATATAAGTTTTGCAAGAAATACAATAGAGATAAATGTAGAAGATACTTCGATAGCTTTACGAGTAGAAGAAGCGAACACTATAGAAGTTACTCCAAAAGGATAGATAGATGACACCTATGAAAATCGTTTTAGCAGGTCAGCCAAATGTTGGAAAATCGTCGTTGATAAATGCTATGTCAAATTCACGATTAAAAGTTGGAAATTTTAGTGGTGTTACAGTTGAAAAAACACAAATATGTTTTGAACACCATTGTCATGCTATTGAGATGATAGATTTACCTGGGACTTATTCTATAAATGGTTTTTCAACAGAAGAAAAGGTTGCAAGAAATTATCTTCTTGATAAAGATTATGATGTGATCATCAATGTTATAGATGCAACACACTTAACAAGAAATTTACTTCTAACACTTGAACTTCTTAATTTAAATAAAAAAATGGTTATTGCTTTAAATATGTATGATGAGGCTCAAAAAGAGGGGATACATATTGATGTAGAGCAGATTGAAGCTATCACAGGAATTCCTACAGTTGCAGTAAGTGCAAATACAAAAGAGGGTATTGATGATTTATTAGAAATTGTTCATAACTATTATGATAATGAAACACGAATACCATCAAATATAAACTTTAGTGATGCTATTGAAGAGGAGTTATACCATATTACAAAGTTTTTCGAAGCAAAAAACTTTGAATATAAAGACTATACAAGTAGAGAGATGGCTATCAAAGTTTTATTTGAAAATGAAAAATTTTATGCAAAAATTCACGATAAACCAATATTTGCCCAGCTACAACCACTTCTTTTATTAGCCAGTGAAAAAATCTATACTTATTACGAAACAGAAGATATAAATGAGATACAAACTACAGAATTTCACTCTATAGCACATGGTATTAAATCTGAAACAGTAAAAAGAGATGATGCAAGACTTCCAAAACAATTTACAAAAAGAATAGATAATATACTTATAAATAAATATCTTGGTGTTCCAATATTTTTATTTTTTATGTGGGGATTATTTCAACTTACTTTTGAACTTGGTGCTATCCCGATGGATTATATTGATGCAGGATTTGCATGGCTTGGTGAGGCTGTTGGAAGTACTATTGCTCACGAAGGACTTCGCTCTTTGATAGTTGATGGTATTATAGCAGGGGTTGGTGCTGTTGTTTTATTTTTGCCAAATATTATAATTTTATATATAGGAATAGCACTTCTTGAAACTACGGGATATATGAGTAGGGTTGCTTTTTTACTTGATGGATTTTTTCATAAATTTGGACTTCATGGAAAAAGTTTTATCCCACTTGTAACTGGATTTGGTTGTAGTGTACCTGCTTATATGGCTACAAGAACACTTAAAAATGAAAAAGACAGATTGATTACATTATTTATCATTGGATTTATGAGTTGTGGTGCAAAGCTTCCTGTGTATGTATTGTTTGCTGGAGCATTTTTTGGTCAAGAGGAAGCTGGAAATATATTGTTTTATATCTATATATCAGGTGCATTATTAGGACTTGTGATGGCAAAAGCATTACGAGTATTTGTTTTCAAAGGGGAAGATGAACCATTTGTAATGGAGATGCCAAAATATAGATTTCCCACGATGAGATTAATTTATATGATAGTGTCTCAAAAAGCTTGGTCATACTTAAAAAAAGCAGGTACATTTATCTTAGCAGCAAGTATCTTAATCTGGTTTGCTTCAAACTATCCAAAAGTTGAAAGTGATAATTTAGCAGTACAATTAGAAAATAGTTATTTAGGTCAAATAGGAAAAGCCAGTGAACCATTTTTTGCACCACTTGGATTTGATTGGAAACTTTCAGTTGCACTTGAAACTGGACTTGCAGCAAAAGAGGTTGTTGTAGCAACGCTTGGTATTCTTTATAATGTAGGTGAAGATGTAACAGAAGATGATGATAGGCTTTTATCTGAGTTAAAAAAACAAATTCCATTGGAAACAGCGATTGCATTTATAGTATTTGTTATGATATATTTACCTTGTTTTGCTGCTTCAATGGTCTTTGCTAAAGAAGCTGGTGGATATAAATATCTTGGATACTTATTTGTATTTACAACAACAGTAGCTTGGATAATGAGTTTTATAGCTTATAATGTAACTATCGCTTTAGTGTAAAATAGTATGTTTATAATAGTCCCTGCAATCATAATATTTCTTGCATTTTCATATTTACATTTAAATGAAGATGTGAGTATGGTTGTAGAGGTTTTCATCTATTTTTTTATAGTAGGTGTTATCTTACTCTCACTATATATTTATAAATCAATTCAAAAAAACTTGAAGCAGCAAGAGATTAATAAAGTATTATTAGAGATTCATGAGTTACAAAATAAGTTAAAAAATACTCAAGACTCAAAAGAGATAGAGCTTCTAAAATTAAAAATTAATCGTCTTGAAGAAGAGATTGCCTAAAAGATTAATTAACACAAAATAAATTTTATAGTAAAATGTATACTTTAAATAATATTAGGAATAACAAACAATGAAATTTTCAAACTGTTTTATACCAACAACAAAAGAAACACCAAATGATGCAACACTGCCATCTCACCAATTTTTAATAAGAGCGGGATTTATCAACAGCTGTGGTAGTGGACTTTATAACTACATGCCTTTAGGAAAAATTGTTCTTGATAAGATACGAGCAATAGTAAAAGAGGAGTTAGACAATGCGGGTTGTAGTGAAGTACAACTTGGATTTGTAACACCTATGGAACTATGGGAAAAAAGTGGACGGGCTTCAAAAATGGGGCTAGAGATGTTAAGAATCAAAGATAGAAAAAACAATGATTTTGTACTAAGTCCTACAAATGAAGAAGCTATGGTAGAACTTGTAAAAAACAGAGTTACAAGCTACAAAGATTTACCGCTAAATTTATATCAAATTAATACAAAATTTAGAGATGAAGCACGACCTCGATTTGGACTTATGAGAGGAAGAGAATTTCTTATGAAAGATGGGTATTCTTTCCATGAGTCAATTGAAGATATGCAAAGAGAATTTGCACATATGGAAGAGACTTATAAAAAAATATTTACTAGACTTGGACTTGATTTTAGAGTAGTTGAAGCTGATAGTGGTGCTATAGGTGGAACAGGAAGTAAAGAGTTTCATATATTAGCAAATAGTGGAGAAGATACAATTGTTGTGTGTGATAACTGTGAATATGGAGCAAATATTGAAGCAGCAGTTAGAAAACCAAGAGTTATAGATACAGTAAAATTAGACCTTAGTGGAAAAGTTGAAACACCAAATCTTACAACTATTGATGAGGTAAGTTCATTTTTAAAAGTAAAACCATCGCAAACAATAAAAGCAGTTATCAAAAAAGCTATCTATGAAGAGGAAACTAAAGTTGTTGTATTCTTTGTAAGAGGGGATGATGAACTTGAAGAGACAAAAGCTTGTAATAGTGTAAATGCTTTAGAGCTTGAAGATGCAACTGAAGATGATATCAAAGCTGTAGGTTTAGTAGCTGGATATGTTGGTCTTGTAGAAATTCCAGAAAATATCACTTATAAAATAGACAATGAACTTAAAGATACACATGATATGGTATGTGGAGC
>JGI997J19993_1000353_pt1 | contig 14464 bp, 13 predicted proteins | sample Etolagbewater25m_FD_19993 | JGI IMG/M metagenome (IMG submission 19993)
TTTTATTAAGATTAGATGAAATAGCTTTATCTATTAAGATCTTTTTATCTATCTTTAGATTTTATTTCCCTTAAGTTCTAGCTACTTATCTTCAAATCGCGCGTAATTTTCTCCACTAATCTTAATAAAAACTTAACATTGGATTGAACTGTCTGTGTTTTAAATCTATTCTATCTAAAACAAACTTATAAGCTATTTTTAGGTACAATCGCGAAAATATTAAATGAAAGAGAAAAAATGAGAGAAATAAGAAACATTGCCGTTATCGCACACGTTGACCACGGTAAAACTACACTTGTAGATGAGCTTTTAAAGCAATCTGGTACATTTGGTGAGAGAGATGAAACTGAAGATAGGATGATGGATAGCAATGATATCGAAAAAGAGAGAGGTATCACAATCTTAGCTAAAAATACAGCAATTGACTATAAAGATGTAAGGATCAACATCATCGATACTCCGGGCCATGCTGACTTTGGTGGAGAGGTTGAGCGTGTTTTAAAAATGGTAGATTCTGTTTTACTTCTAGTTGATGCACAAGAGGGTGTTATGCCTCAAACTAAGTTTGTTGTAAAAAAAGCTTTAGAGATTGGGCATAGACCAATTGTAGTTGTAAACAAAATAGACAAGCCTGCAGGTGAACCTGATAGAGTTGTTGATGAAGTGTTTGACCTGTTTGATCAAATGGGTGCATCAGAAGAGCAACTTGAGTTCCCTGTTATCTATGCAGCTGCTAAAAATGGTATATCTAAACTTGCATTAGATGATGACAACGACAATATGATACCACTACTTGATATGATTTTAGAAGAGGTTCCAGCTCCAACAGGATCTGATGATAATGGTCTTCAACTTCAAGTATTTACTTTAGGATACGATAACTTTATTGGAAAAATTGGTATTGCTAGAATATTCAACGGAACTATCTCTATGGGTGAGACTGTTACACTTGTAAAAGCTGATGGTGAAAAAGTAAATGGTAGAGTTACTAAGCTTATTGGTTTTAAAGGTCTTGAGAAGATGGATATAGATAAAGCTGGACATGGTGATATTGTTGCAATTGCTGGATTTGAGACTGTTGATGTTGGTGATTCACTTTGTGACCCTAAAAATCCAATGCCGCTAGATCCATTACATATTGAAGAGCCAACTTTATCTGTAACATTTGCAGTTAACAACTCTCCATTAGCTGGAACTGAAGGTAAGTTTGTAACTTCAAATAAGATTCAAGAGAGACTTGAAGCTGAGATGAATACTAATATCGCTATGCAATTTGAAGCTAAAGGTGAAGCAGCATTTGAAGTAAGAGGTAGAGGTGAGCTACAGATCACTATTTTGGCTGAAAATATGAGAAGAGAAGGTTTTGAGTTCTCTATATCTAGACCAGAAGTTATCCAAAAGATTGAAAATGGTGTAAAGATGGAGCCATTTGAGCATCTTGTATGTGATGTACCTGATGAGTTTAGTGGAACTGTTATAGAAACTCTTGGTAAAAGAAAAGCTGTAATGTCAAACATGGTACCAATGGGTGATGGTCAAACTAGAATTGAGTTTGAGATCCCTGCTCGAGGACTTATAGGTTATAGAGGTCAATTCTTAACTGATACAAAAGGTGAAGGTGTTATGAACCACTCATTTTTAGAATTTAGACCATATAGTGGAACAGTTACAAGTAGATCAAATGGTGCACTTGTATCTATGGAAAATGGTGAGGCTGTAGCATACTCAATCTTTAATCTTCAAGATAGAGGTATAATGTTTGTATCTCCTCAAGATAAAGTTTATGGTGGTATGGTAATAGGTGAACACTCTAGAGCAAATGACCTTGATGTAAATCCTGTAAAAGCGAAACAACAATCAAATGTAAGATCAAGTGGAGCTGATGAGGCTATCAAGATAATACCAGCAAAAGATATGTCACTAGAGCATGCACTAGAGTGGATTGAGGATGATGAGCTTGTTGAAGTTACTCCTATTAATGTAAGAATTAGAAAAAGAGAACTAGACCCAAGTGCTAGAAGAAGAGCTGAAAAGCAAAAAAAAGGTTTATAGGTAACTACTATCATGAAAAAGTTATATCTTATTCGGCATGCTAAATCTAGCTGGAAAGATATCACTTTAAGTGACCACGATAGACCACTTAATAAAAGGGGGCAAAAAGATGCACCCTTTATGGCAAAACTTCTAAAATCAAAAAATATAGAACCTAACTTACTACTAACAAGCCCTGCTTTACGAGCTAAAACAACTGCAGAAATTTTCAATGATACATTTAACACTAAACTTCTAGTTGATGATAATCTATATCACCCCACATTAGGGCAGCTAGAAGATACAATAACTAAATTAAATAACTTATCCGATACAGTTTTTTTATTTAGCCATAACCCTACATTAAATGAGTTTGTAGAAGATCACTTAGATATCTACGACAATATACCAACTACTGGTGTGCTTGGTATATCTTTTGATACAGATGATTGGGCAAGTGCTTTTAAAAGCGATATTAAACTTCTAATGTTTGATTTTCCCAAAAATTATAAAAGGTGAAGTGAAAATGAAGATATCAGTTAATCAACCTTGCCCATGTGGTAGTGGTAAAAAATATAAAAAATGTTGCCAAGTTTTTCACAAAGGTAAACTTCCATCAAATGCTTTGGAGCTTATGAAGAGTAGATATAGTGCCTATGCCACCTCAAACTACAAATATATCGTAGAAACTACCCATAAAGAGAATGGTGAATATACTAGCAATACTAAAGAGTGGGGAAGGTCTATTTTAGAGTTTTGTAAAAATTGTGATTTCATATCTTTGGATATTTTAGAGTTTATAGATGGAGATATTGAAGCGTTTGTTAAATTTAAGGTAACGATCTATTGTGGTGAAGATGATAGTTCATTTTATGAGAAAAGTAGGTTTTTAAAAGTAAAAGGTAGTTGGCTATACCACAGTATAATCCCGTATTAAGTTTTAGTTAAGATTAAAGGAGATAGCTTTATCTAAAAACTTCTTTTATCTTTAATTTCAGTTGATTACTGTTTGATTTTTAGCTATTCATCTTCAAGTCGCGCGTGATCTCTTTGTTAATCTTATCTAAAACTTAACACGAGATTGTTCTAGCTATACCATAGTGAAACTATAAGTTAAGACTTAGTTCCAATCGTAGTATGTAGATCCACTTAATATATCATCAAATTTTACTTTAACTTCACCTAGATTTATATCATCTATAGTTATTGTGTCATCCTCTACATTTAGAAGTTTTCCTTTAAATGTTTCTGTTGATATCTCTTTTACCTTAACTTTTTCACCAATTGATGAGTTGTAGTGTTGGATTGTTTTTAGTTTTCTCTCTATTCCTGGAGAGCTTACCTCTAAAGTGTAATTGCCACTTACAGGCTCATGGATATCTAAAATAGGTGATATCATACGACTAACTTCACTACACTTATCTATAGAGACACCATCTTTATGTGTGATATAGACTCTTAGTATATTTAGATGATGCTCTTTAGTTAAAACTATATCATAAAGTTCAACTCCACACCCCTGTACTGCTAATTTTATAGACTGGTTTAATTCCATATTTTACTCTTTTTTATCACTTGCTATTTGAGCAAAAAGGCTCTCTAGCTTATTTGTTTTTTCTAACATATCATCTACTATAAACTCAAAGTTTGGACACTTGTACCACCCTGTTGCATTTAAGATGTATGACTTTATCCTACCATTTGCTTTTCTAAGCCCTGCTCTTACAACTTTTAATTCACTATTATCAAAATCACTTCCATCAAAATAGACACGTGCGTCATATTTACCATTTTTACAGTCGACATCAGTTATTGTAAGTGAGTTTATTGCACTATCGTTTAGTTGGCTTAGTGCTTCTGGGATAAGTTCCATTAAAAGTGATTGGGTTCGTTGTAGATTTATACTTTTCTCTTTCATTATATTCTTTCAATTATTATCAAATTTGAAAAAACCAAGAGTGCTTGAGATTTTGCAAAAGTTAATATGTAGATGTACTAAAAGTACCTCAAATATTAATTTTTGCTAAAGATTGAGCACTATTGGATTTTTTGCTCTTCTTTATGTTCTATAAATGTCTCTATATAGTCATTTACCCTAATATCATTGTAGTTTTCAAATATGATACCACACTCATATCCATTTGAAACCTCTTTAACATCATCTTTAAATCTTTTGAGTGATTTAATAGCACCAGTATAAACAACAACACCATCTCTAATGATTCTTGCAAGTCCACCACGTACAACTTTACCATCAGTTACTTTACAACCTGCAACTGTTCCCACTTTTGGTACTACAAATGTCTCTAGTACATTTGCTTGACCTGTGTTCTCCTCAATCACTACTGTACTCATCATACCAGATAGTGTAGCTTTTACATCATCAAGTAGATCATAGATGATACTATATGTTTTTATCTCTATACCATCTGCTTTTGCTTTAGTTTTAACAGATCCTGTTGGTCTTACGTTGAATCCTAAGATGATACAATCTTCACTAGCACTAGCAAGAGCTACATCAGCCTCAGTGATTCCACCAACACCACTTGATATAATTTTTACTTTTACTTCATCATTTTTAATAGTCTCTAAACTAGCTTTTATAGCTTCCATACTACCACCAACATCAGCTTTAAGTATAACTGGAAGTGCCTTGATTTTACCCTCAGCAATTAACTCTGCCATCTCATCAAGAGATACTTTAGTAGACTTACTTAACTCTTTAGCACGTGCATGTTCTGCTCTTGTTGTAGCTATATCTTTAGCTTCAGCTGCTGTTTTTTGAGCCACCATAGTTGAACCTGTAGTTGGAACTTCATTTAGTCCTACAACTTGCCCTGTGTAACTTAGTCCTAGCTCTTTAACTGCTTTACCTTGATCATCTAAAAGTGCTTTGATTCTACCAAATGTAGTATCTGCAACAATATTATCACCAACTTTTAGTGTACCACTTTGTACTATAACTGTAGCAACTGCACCTCTACCTTTAACTTGAGAAGCTTCAATAACTGTACATTTTGCCAATGCAGTTGGATCTGCTTGAAGCTCTAAAAGCTCTGCTTGNATTAGNATATTTTCTAAAAGCTCTTCAATACCCTCACCAGTTTTTGCAGATACACCTATAAACTCAACATCTCCACCCCAATCAGTTGGTGTCATATTATGTTCAGCCATACCAGCTTTTACCATATCGATATTTGCAGTCTCTTTATCTATTTTGTTAACTGCTACTATAATTGGAGCACCTGACTCTTTTGCTGCTTTGATTGACTCTATTGTTTGTGGCTTAACACCATCATCAGCTGCAACAACTATGATAATAATATCTGTAATACTCGCACCTCTTCTTCTCATAGCACTAAATGCCTCATGTCCAGGGGTGTCTACAAATGTTATATCTTTATTGTTTTTCTCAATTGTATATGCACTGATATGTTGAGTTATCCCTCCAGCTTCACCAGCTGCTACTCTACTGCTTCTTATCTTATCTAAAAGTGAAGTTTTACCATGATCAACGTGACCCATGATAGTTACAACTGATGGTCTTTCGACATAGTTACTTGTATCAACCTCATCTTCGTGATAATCCTCAACATAATTTACATCTTCAAGTTCATCTTTTACAGTTATCTCTATACCATACTCATCACCAAGTATCTCTAACTCATCTGCACCTAGGAAGTCATTTTTAGTTACCATCATACCTAGCATGAAAAGTTTACCTATAACATCACCTGTTGTTTTACCAATCTTCTCTGCAAACTCATAAACTCTACACTCTTCTGGTATAGTAACTTCAGTGATCTCAACCTCATCTACCCTTTTAGTGTATTTTTTCTTTTTCTTACCACGCTTTAAACCTCTTGGAACATTTCCAAATGCACTTGGTTTTGTTGTTCTTAGAGCTTTTTGTTTTGGAGCATCTTGTAAAAACTTAGAAGTTTCCATAAGACCCATATCTAGTAGTACAACCTCTTCACCAACGATAGAATCGTTTGTTGAAGCAAAATTTTCTATATCTTTTTCAACCTCTAGTTTTTTACCATGCTCATGAGCTCGTGCTGCTGTTTTTGGTTTTACTTTTTTAGCTCTTGATGTATATTGCTCTTTTAGGTCGTTGCCACCACCAAAAAGTTCACTCATAGATGCCATTTTTTTCTTTTTAGCAGCTTCACCTGTTACTTGTGGTGCTGATACACTTTGAGGTCTTTTTTTCTTAACAATTGTCAGACCTCTTTTTTTCAATGTTACTTTTGGTGCTTCTTCAGGTGTCTCATCTTTTTTCTCTTGAGGTATACTCTCTTTTTGAACTGTTTTACCAACTTTTGGTTCTTCACTAACTGTATTTGTAGGTTTATCTATTTTTTCAGTTTGAGCTACAGGCTCTTTTTTCTCTACCTCTTTTACTTTAATAGTTTCGTTCTTTTTCTTAACAATTTTTAATTCTTGTTTTGCTTTTAGTGGTTCTTTTGGTTTGATTGTTTTCGCTTTAGCTTCAGTTTTTTTAGCTTCTATCTTCTCTTCTACTTTCTCTTCTGCTTTGGCAGGTTCTTTTTTTTCTATTTTTGGATCTTTCTTAACTACACTCTCTTTTTTAAGTAGCTTACTTTCACCGGTCATAATATACTCAGCGATAGCTTCAGCTTGTTCAAAAGAAACTGTACTTTGTGGTGATTTCAAAACAATAGACAATTCTGCTGCTTTCTTTATAACTTCGTTACTTGTAGCTCCAGCCTCGTCTGCTATCTCAAAAACCCTTACTTTATCTTCCATTGGCAAATATCTCCTTTAGTTGCACGATATAATTATCTTTATTTTTACAATGTCTAAACAAAGCTTTTTCTAATCTCTTAGTTTCATCTATGCAATTGTTGCATATATAAAAGCTTCTTCCAAAACCGGTAAATAGTTGAAGTTTTTTATTAATACATTGTAGTCTATTTAATGTGTCTTGATTTTGTTTGTTTCTACAAGATACACATGTTCTAATCGGCATTTTCAACATTTTAGCTAAAATACTCTTAATCTTCTACAATAACGCCATCGTTATCAAAGTCACATGCAAATATTTTAAAATGTGGAAATGACTCTTGAAGTTTTTTTACCAATCTTGTTGCATCTCTGTTGTAAGCTATATTAAAAAAAGTTGATCCACTTCCTGAAAGTGTTGACATCAATGCTCCATTTCGAAGTGCTGTTTTTTGAACTGCAAAAAGTTCTGGCATCTGCTTCATTCTGTAATACTGGTGAAATCTATCTTTTGAAGCTTTTTTTAACATACGCCAATCTTCACTCATAAATGCAGCTGTTAAAAGTGAACTATGTGATATATTAAATACTGCATCCTCTTTACTATATTTAAAAGGTAAAGTTTTTCTTGAGGCATTTGTAGATATCGCTCTATTTGGTATAACTACAATCGCTTTTAATGTTTTTGGTATCTCTTTTCTTATAAAAAAAACCTCATTTTCATGTATAGTTGATACTGTAAATCCACCCATAACTGCAGGAGTGATATTATCTGGATGTGATTCATAGCTTAGTGCTAGGTTTAAAAGTTTTTTATCATCTATCTCAATACCTTCAATTGCATATGCTGATGCTATTGCACTAATAATAACTGCACTACTACTCCCTAGTCCTCGTGATAGTGGTATCTCATTTTGAAATTCAAATCTAAATTGTTGTTTTTTTGTACTTAGGTTTTGGTAAAAGTCATTAAATGTTGATATAAACATATTGTTATCTTTTAGTTTTGGATTGTCTGAACCCTCACCCCTTAAAGATACACTATGAAACTTTGATGGTTTTATAATAACTTGATTTCTAATATTAAGTGCTAGTCCAAGTGTATCAAATCCAGGTCCTAGATTTGCACTTGTTGCTGGTACGCTTATTTTCATTTTTTTCCTTAGTTTACTGCAGGTAGATTATAATTTGGTTCAATATCATCACTAAAAATATTTTTATTTAAAGTTTCTGGTAAACTAAACGGATAAACTATATCTTCCTCTTTTAAAAAATCGATACATATTTTATCATCATTGGTATTAAAAAAGTATTTTTTACCCAAAGCTTTAATTGGGGAGTTGTTGTTAAATAAAAATCCACTTGCTGCTTGTAAGCTTATATCATTTACAATAGAAAAAGTTTTTAGAAATAGATACGAGATCTTTATACTCATATAACTACCTGGACCATTGACATAGTAGATCTCTTTTATAGTATATGTTTTTAATAACTCCTCAAATAATAGTGGGAGTGCATCGCTTGTTTTACCATCTAGTTCAATCTTTTTGATAAGTTTTCCATCTTCATAAATTCCACAAAGTAATGGATCACAAATAGATATAAGAAATAGCTCTATATTTTTCAAACAATCTACCTAAACTATAGCATAAGCTTTTTGAAGCACTTCAACTTTTTGTTCTGCTTCCTCTAGATCTACAATCTCATAGTTTTCTGTTGATTCTAAAAGCTTTTTTGTTAAAAGATGATTTAGGTGGTGACTTCCTGCGTGTGCGTTGTATTGACCAACCATTGTATATCCAAGTAGTGACATATCACCTATGGCATCTAGTATTTTATGTCTTACAAACTCATCATCGTATCTTAAACCTTCTGGATTCAATATCTTTTGTTCATCTAAAACTATAGCATTTTCTAAGCTTCCACCTTGAGCTAGACCTATACTTCTTAGATACTGAACTTCATGTAAAAAACCAAATGTTCTAGCACGACTTATATTTTCTTTGTACTCTTCAATTGAGTAGTCAAATTTAAAATCTTGTTCACCAATAGCTGGATGCTCAAAATCTATTGAGAAGTCATATATGATATGTTTTGATGGAGTTAGCCTAGCAAACTTTGCCCCATCAGTTACCTCTACTTGTTTTTTTACTATGAGAGCTTTTTTACTTTTTGTTTGCTCTTTTATACCAACCTCATCAAGCAGCATACAAAATCCACTACTACTCCCATCTAAAATTGGCACTTCATCATTATCTAAGACTATCCTTAAGTTATCTATACCATATGCATAGATTGCAGATAAAAGATGCTCTATGGTTGAAACTACAACTCCATCTTTCCCTACAACTGTAGCCATTTTTGTATCTATAACATTTTGTGGTGTCAATGGGATCGATACCGCTTCATCACTTCTATATACTACAATACCCATATCATCATCAAGAGGTTCAAGTATCATCTTTACAGGTACCCCTTTATGGAGTCCAATACCTACTATCTCTACACTTTTTTTTATAGTTCTTTGTTTCATATTTTACCATCAATTTGTTTTTTTGATTTTTCTAGGATATCTGTTATTCTTGTTTTTATCCAGTTTCTATCCATCCACTCTATTGGATTTACCTCTACACCTTGAACTATTATACCAAAATGTAGATGATCACCAAATACAGCTCCCGTTGCACCTGTATTTGCGATTTTTTGATTTTTTGTTACTTTTTGACCCACTGCAACATCTTGAGTACTTGTATGTGCATATAAAGAGCAAAGACCCATTCCGTGATCTATGATGATTGCATTTCCATAAAGCCCTAGATACTCTTTAAATATAACCTCTCCACTATTTGAAGTTCTTATTGTTGCTTTTTTTACACTTGCCCAGTCTATACCTAGATGCCAAGCTTCATTTATTTTTTGATCATCTAGATAGTATTGTCTAAGCTCCCCATAATTTGAAACAGTTTTTGAACCTCTTAATCTTTTAAAATAGTTTATATCAAAGCTATCAATAACTTTACCCTCAAGAGCTTTTAAAGTTACCTTTTCTATTGTCTTAAGATTTTTAGCTCTTAGATCTTTATTTGAATAGATAAAGATATCTTTTACATTATCTGGTACTTTTTCAAAACTTTGTTCTAAAACACTTGCGCTTACATTTTTAACAAAATTTTCATCTATTGTTATCTTATCTGGCTTAACTCTTTTTTCTTGAATATATAGTGGTACTTTTGTTATTGTGATATTTCCTGCTTTATCTGTCACAACTAAATTTACCCTTTTGAACTCCTCTATTTCCATGGGCCAAGCTATTAGTGATACAAAATAATCATCTTTATAATATGGCTGCAATAGGAACTTCTTTTGGTCGTTAAATGTTATATATGCTTCTTTTAAGTTCTCATCTTTTATATTAGCTACAACAACTGCACTCCCACCTCTTTGTATATATCTTGAGTTGGCTAATATATTTGCAACTGGTTTTTTTGTATCAACTTTGAGTTTGATATTTTCCACTACACTATTACCCTCTAGAAAGTTCCACTTGCTATTGTCCACTGCTTCTACAACAATCTCTATATCTGTTCCTTTATAAAACATATCTAGTTTTGGTGGCTGTATATGCAAAGTTAGTTTATTTTGTGGTATCATCAATACTTTACTTTCTAGTTCAATCTCTCTTTGGGAGTCTTTGAAAATTACTCTATAGTACTTTATACCACTCTCATCCTCAATGGTAAGCTTAAGATTATCCCTTAAGTTCCAGTATCCATTTTCTTCAATAGTGATTTTTGGTTTATTTTGTTCAAATTGAGGTGATAGCATAATATATCCACCACCTATAAGTATTAAAAAAATTAAAATATATAATATACTAAATGATCCACGTTTTTTCTCTTTAAATGTCAAAATATTCTCCAATGATTATGTTAAATTGTATCTATTATATCTAAAAAAATATTTATTTATAATAATCTATTTTTTTAGCTCAGTATAATCCTGTGTTAAGTTTTAGATAAGATTAAAGAAGATAGCTTTATCTATTAACAACTTTTATCTTTAAATTCAGTTGCTTATTTGTTGATTTTTTGCTATTCATCTTCAAATCGCGCGTAATCTCTATGTTAATCTTATCTAAAACTTAACACAGAATTGGACTATTTTTTAGCTAAAAGCATATATCTTTATATGGGCAAAACTGACAATTTGAAACTTCTTCTGTTTTTTTAAAATTAACCTGTTTTGTCCTCAATGATTTAAAATGATTTTCTAATAATATCAATTTTTCTTTTAAAACTATTTCACTTTTTATTGTGTTTGTATTTAACTCATAGTAACTTACATCTTTTATCTCTTTATCCCTTAAAGCTAGATAGTAAAATTCTAGTTGGAAGTCTGTTGATTTTTCATAATTTTTAATTGTATCTATTTTTAAACTTGATGAAGTTTTATAGTCAAGTATCTGGAAACTTCCATCACTATATCTATCAACTCTATCTATTTTACCTTTTATTAATATACCATTGTATTTAAATTCAAAAGGCAACTCAACTTTATCTATAACTATTCCATTCTCTTTTCTTACATTTTCATATGCAATAAAATCAACCATTTTTTTCTTCCAAAGCTCTAACTCTAGTATTAGATATGGATTTGATTTTTGATAAGAGCCTAGATAACTATTTATAAATTCTATATTTAAACTATTTTGCTTAACTGCTTTTTCTAAACAATTGTGTATGATGTTTCCTATTTCGAAACTTTGTGGTTTTAAACTTATTTTATGATCTTTTATATTTTTTATATAACTAAAATAGTATTTTCTTTTGCAAGTAAGATATGACTTTAAAGCTGTTGCAGACCATTTGAGTAAACTTAGATCAATATCTAGAACAATATCAGATTCATTTTTATTAAGTGTACTGTTTTTGTACATTATATCTTTATAGTTTTGATCTACTAAATACTCTTTATAGTTAGGATATATATCAGATATAAATCGACTCATCACACTTACATCATCATCTATATAAGATATAGCCACATATTTAGCACCATCTAATATCTTCTTGTAGTAATATCTTTGTAGGTTTTCCCTATCACTTATAGTTGGTAGTTTTACAAACTCTTTTAGCTTTGAAGATATAAACTTATCTTTTGTACTAGTTTTTGGTATCTTTTCATCATTGAAGTCACAAATAATAATAGCATCATATTGTACTGATCTAGTTTCTAGTATACCTAGAACTGTTATCTTTCCACCTTGGGTATCATCTATTGTTATTGATGATAGTTGTGTTAGTAAAATTTTGAAAAACTCTTTAAATTTAATATCTTGAGAAACTGTTTTGTTAAATATAAGTATCTCTAAAGAGATCTTTAATGTTTCAACCAACTGTTTAATCTCTTCATTTGACTCTTTTGCGTATATAAAATCAAACACACTATTAAACATATCTATTGTTATAAGTTTATCCCAGTTTTTAAAAAATGTCTGTTCAAGATTATCACTATCAAGCTCATAATAATATAACTTTATGAGATCTTTTGGCTCTTGATCGATCATAAGTTTTGAGATAAGTGTCAATATTTTATAAAACCTACAACTTGTGATACCTCTGCCCATTGCGTAGTTAAAATATTTTTCAGTATCAAATCTCTCTAATAGATTTACAAAACTCTCATCAGGTGTTATAAGAGCTATTTTCTCTGCTTCTATTCCAGCTTGTACAAATCTTGATATTTGATACTTTATAAATGCAATCTGCTCCACACTAGAGTTAACAGGTGATATAACAATATCTTGTTTTTTTGATATATCTTTATATTTTGCTACTACTTTTTTATTTGAAAAATCGATGTTGTAATTATAATCAACTTCAAGGTGGTCATTTACTTTTAATAGTTGGATATATTTTCTATTGTATTGATTTATCGAAATATTTATATTTAATTGAACTATTTTTGATATCTCTTCTAATATTTTCAACTCATATCCACTAAGATATCCATCTATATTAACTGTTATCTCTTCATATTGGGATATAAAACTTTTATTTATCTCAAAAGAGTAAGGTAAAAATATATTATCTGTTAAGTTATATTGTTGTAGTTTGATTTTATAGTTTTCAAATATAGTTTTCATAACTTCAAGATGATCACTATATTTAGTATATGTATCGACCATTAAGAGCTGATCAAAAGATACATTTTCATAAGATAGCTCAGTAAAAAATTTTACAATATTTTCACTTTGCTTTAAAAAAGTGCTAAAATCTAAAGTTAATCCAAGTTTCTTAATATCTTCATTAGTAACCGAATCTCTCAAAAAAAGAACTCTTAGGTTTTTATCTATAAAAGTTCTTCTATTTTTATCGATTGAAGCTAAAGAGAAAAAATCACCAATAGTTATAGTTTTATCTAATAGTTGATCATTCTGTTTTATTTGTGAGATATAGTATCTTATAGCCCTCGATGATGAAAATACTAAAAGATTATTTTTTAACATTAGTCTTTATGTAGAAGTAACCTTTTATTTCACCAATAGTAACAGTACCTGTTATATTCCAAAATCCAACACTATTTACATCAAAAGTTTTTCTATCGTCGTTTTTAAATACTAACTTTGTATCAAAGTCATGAGTTGTTGATTTTGTAACCATCATATCAACAGTGACATTTTGAACTAAATTTTTGTTTCTATCGTATACTTTTACTTTAAAAATATTTTCACCTTGATGAATCATATCTTTTCTTAGTGTTCTTTGTTTTATTACCCTTTGTGATAAAAATACATCCTCAACTGTTAGCCCTTTTACAATATTGCCATTAAAATCAAATTCAATATCGTAGTTGTTTGAAAATCTCATATTATCTATTGTCATTTGATTAAAATTTCGATCAACATCATGGTATGTACTTAAAAAAGCATTGTCATCATCAAGTCCAACCCCAGCTTTTGCTGTTTCCATTATAGTCCATATGATCATCCCTAATGTAAAAAAGAATATTATGGCGATCTTAATATATATATACTTATCTCTACTTGTATCTTTCATCTTTATCCTACTTATTTTTATATTTTCTTTCTCTTAAGATTATAACTGCATATAACAATATACCAATTAATACTAAACTATACATAAAAACTCTCCATACAGTACTAGCAGTTTTACCTTCACTTCCAATACTTGATTCTAGTTTTACATTTGCTTTTGCTGCAATTGAATCAGCCATTTGAGCAAAACCATTTAGTGTAGCTGCACTAGTTTTTGCAAATAGTGTATTTTTATCTTTACTAGCTAAAAGTGGTATCACATAATTATCTAGAATATCATCTTTATCTAACTTTGTCGCTACATCTTGTGATGCTAAAATATTTGAATATAGCTGATCTATTGAGATAACTAAAATAGCATAAGGTTTTTTTACCTTATTTATAATCTCTTGATCTTTTTGTTTCATAAGTTTTATTCGCACTTCTCTTGGTAGTTCTGGGTTTATTCCATTGTTCTCTTTTATATCAACATAAAGATTGATATTGAACTTTTTTTTAACTTCATCACCTATTTGGGTTATCTTATCTTGTGCTCTTTGATCTATTAGATCATCATGAGTTATTATATATGGACTATTTTGCGCTAGTAGTGAACTTACAAAAAAACTAACTAAAAAAAATACTTTA
>JGI997J19993_1000355_pt1 | contig 14332 bp, 13 predicted proteins | sample Etolagbewater25m_FD_19993 | JGI IMG/M metagenome (IMG submission 19993)
CCGGACACTACTGGTTTTTTCTAAACAATGACGTAATTTGTAACTGCCAACCTGGGGAATCTTATTTGCGAAAATCTGGGGAATCTTAATTTCCGATTACAGTAAGGCATTATTAAGTATTATTAGGTTCATTTAGACCATATAGTTCTCATGAAGGCTGTTATTCTTGCTGGAGGTCTGGGTACCCGAATATCTGAGGAAACTCATCTTAAGCCTAAGCCTATGATTGAGGTTGGGGGGAAACCGATTCTCTGGCACATAATGAAAATATACTCAGCTTATGGTGTTCATGACTTTGTTATTTGTTGTGGTTATAAGGGGTACGTGATAAAGGAGTATTTTGCTAATTATTTTTTACACATGTCAGATGTTACGTTTGATATGGAGCTTAACGAAATGGAGGTCCATCATCGTAAGGCCGAGCCATGGAGGGTGACTCTCGTAGATACAGGTGAGCAGACGATGACTGGCGGGCGGTTAAGACGGGTGAAGGATTATGTAAAGAATGAAAAGGAGATCTTTTTTACCTACGGTGATGGTGTTAGTGATGTCAATATCGCTGAATTGCTTGCTTTTCATCGGGCCCAAGGCGTAAAGGCTACGCTTACGGCGACTATGCCAGCTGGTCGTTTTGGAGCACTTGGCATTGATGCAGGCCACAAAGTGCATACGTTTAGAGAAAAGCCGAAAGGTGATGGTGCCATGATTAATGGTGGTTTTTTTGTGTTATCACCTGAGGTTATTGAATACATTGATGGTGATGGCACCTCTTGGGAGAGCGAACCGTTAGAGCGTCTAGCCAAAGAGGGTGAGTTGGCAGCTTATTCTCATCATGGGTTTTGGCAGCCAATGGATACCTTAAGGGATAAAAACTACCTTGAGGATTTATGGACAACAGCATCAGCTCCTTGGAAGGTTTGGTAATCTTAAAATATCAGCAAGTGATGCTTGATCAGTATTTTTGGGCTGGAAAAAGAGTGTTTCTGTCAGGTCATACAGGGTTTAAAGGATCATGGCTTGCCTTATGGTTAGAGATGTTAGGTGCAGAGGTTACAGGTTATGCTCTTGAGCCTCTTACCCCTCGAGATAACTTTCTGCTCTCAAAGATAGGCGCTCGTATACGCCATGAAATTGGTGACGTGAGAGATTATGAGAAATTGAAAAGAGTTTTCGATGAAGCGCGTCCGGAAATCGTTTTTCATCTCGCTGCTCAGCCGCTTGTTCGTGAATCATACCGAAGTCCAAAAGAAACATATGATGTCAATGTGGGCGGTACTGTTAATATACTTGAGTGCTCCCGGTTGAGTTCTACGGTAAAGGCTGTTGTCAATGTGACGACAGATAAGTGCTATGAAAATAATGAATGGGTCTGGGGATATCGTGAAAATGATCGATTAGGCGGGGTTGATCCTTACAGCTCAAGTAAGGCTTGTAGTGAGTTGGTGACAGATGCTTACCGGAAATCCTTTTTTTCTCCAGAAGAGTATTCCAAGCATGGTATAAGCTTAGCTTCGGCTAGAGCTGGCAATGTGTTTGGCGGTGGCGATTGGCAGGTCGATCGTATTATACCTGACTGTATAAGACATTTAGAGGAGGGTAAGCCAATAATTGTCAGGAATCCTCATTCAATCCGACCGTGGCAGCATGTATTAGAGCCACTCTCTGGATATCTGCTACTTGCAGAAAAATTGTATAAAGAGCCATTAGCGTATTCGAGTGCCTGGAATTTCGGTCCTGAGGACTCCAGTTTTCTCAAGGTTGGAGAGCTTGTTGATGAAGTGGTTAAATCATGGGGAAATGGTAAGTGGGAGGATCATTCAGAGCCAGGAGCTGTTCATGAGGCGCACTTACTTAAGCTTGATATTACCAAGGCAAAGGCACTGCTTGGATGGTTCCCAGTGTGGCATATTGAGGATGCTGTAGACCAAACGGTGAAATGGTATAGGCACTATTATAGGACCTCTAATGTCTCCGAATTATGCTGTCAGCAGATTTCTGACTATATGAAAAGCGTCTAGAGATGATATTTGTATGAACGTCTGTTTTTTGGGGACTAATGGTTGGTATGACTCAATTACAGGTCATACAGTTTGTATTCTTGTTGAGACAGACAATGCTATTGTTGTTCTTGATGCAGGCAGTGGCCTGTATAAAGCACAGCGGTATTTTACTTATGAAAAGCCTGTTCATCTTTTTTTAAGCCATTTGCACTTGGATCATATTATTGGACTTCATGTGCTTAATAAGTTCCTTTTGCCACAGGGGTTAACCATACATTGTGGTCAGGGGATGTCTGAGTATTTAAAGGCAATAATTGCTGCCCCATATTCTATGCCACTAAAAGATTTGGCATATAGGGTTCGCATAAATGAGCTTGAAGACGACTTATATAGCGCTGATGGTTTTAAGGTTTCATGTGCTCAAATGGTCCATTCTGTGCCTACAATAGGCTTCAGGTTTGAGGCGGATGGTAAATCACTGGCGTATTGTCCTGATACAGGTTATTGTGAAAATGCTATCCGATTAGCAAAACGCGTAGATTTTCTAATTACAGAATGTGCTTTTAGGACAGGGGAAAGGGATGATCATTGGCCGCACTTAAATCCTGAGACTGCAGCTATGCTAGCGTGTGAGGCAGAGGTGAAGCAGTTGGCTCTGGTGCATTTTGATGCTTATAGGTATCCTGACTTGCAGTCTAGAAAAATTGCAGAGAGTGTTGCTCAATCAATTTTTACTCATAGCATGATTACTACTGATGATCAATGTTTTGAGATATAATTCTTAATGAGAAATTATTAGTTGGAGTTATTAAATGAAAAACAAGGCTGAACTACTTAAGCAGGAAATACTTAACAAGACCAAAGAGTATTATGAGCTGGTACACAAGCCTGTTCAAAAATCACCTTTTCATCCAGGTCAATCCCGGGTTGCTTATGCTGGCAGGGTTTTTGATGAACACGAAATGGTTAACCTTGTTGCCAGTTCGCTGGATTTTTGGCTGACATATGGCGACTATTCCCGCCAATTCGAGACGCAGCTTGCTGGATACCTCGGCGTTCAGTGGGCGTTCCTGGTTAATAGTGGCAGTTCAGCTAACCTACTGGCTTTTTTCGCACTCACTTCTCCACTGCTCGGCGAGCGGCAGGTTCATCGTGGCGACGAAGTTATTACTGTGGCTGCTGGGTTCCCGACCACAGTGGCTCCGGTGGTTCAGTACGGGGCTATACCTGTATTTGTCGATGTCGAACCGAAAACCTGTAATATCGATGTTAGTCAGCTTGAGGCCGCATTAACGCCTAAAACTAAAGCGGTAATGATTGCTCATACACTCGGTAATCCATTTGACCTGAAAAGTGTCAAGGCGTTTTGTGATCAGCATAACCTATGGCTTGTCGAGGACAATTGCGACGCTCTTGGCAGCCGCTTTGAAGGAAAACTGACCGGAACCTGGGGCGATATTGGTACCAGTAGCTTTTATCCCCCCCACCACATGACGATGGGTGAGGGCGGAGCTGTTTATACTAATAGTCATCTCCTGAAAAGGGTTATACTATCGATACGTGATTGGGGAAGGGATTGCTGGTGTGAAAGCGGTCGTGATAATACTTGTGGCAACCGTTTCAGTCAGCAGTTTGGTACGTTGCCCCTTGGCTATGACCATAAATATGTCTATAGTCATTTTGGGTTCAATCTCAAGGCTACTGATATGCAGGCGGCTATAGGTCTTGCCCAGCTCGAAAAATTTCCCTCCTTCGTAGAACAGCGCAAACAAAATTTCCAACGTTTAAAAGCAGGGTTGCAGGGCCTGGATAGGTACATCACCCTGCCAGAGGCCACGCCTGGCAGTGATCCAAGCTGGTTCGGATTTCTCATCACCATCAAGGACGGCGCGCCGTTCAGTCGCAACGACATCGTCGAATATCTCGAAAACAGCCGTATCCAGACGCGCAATCTTTTCGCTGGCAACATGATCCGTCACCCGATGTTCCAGGCGCTGGAGGAGAGGAGCGATTACAGAATCGCCGGAGAGCTTGTCAATACCGACAAGGTTATGAACGACAGCTTCTGGCTCGGGGTCTATCCCGGCATGGGTGATGAGGCCGTCGATTACATGGCCGCTAAAATCAAAGAGTTTATCGGGAGCAGAGCATGAGAGTTGCTGATTATATCGCACAGTTTATCGCAGAACACGAACAGACCGCAAAGACCGTTTTCATGGTCTCCGGTGGCGGTAACATGCATCTGATTGATGCTCTGGGCCGTAACGAAAAACTTCGCTACGTCTGCAATCACCACGAGCAGGCCTGCGCCATCGCCGCCGAGGGATACTCGCGCGTCTCGAACCAGATCGGCGTTGCCTATGTGACCACCGGGCCGGGCGGTACCAATGCGATCACTGGCGTGATGGGAGCATGGGTTGATTCGATACCCATGCTGATTGTCTCCGGGCAGGTCAAATTCCAGACCACCATCGCCTCGCAGCCCGAACTCAACCTCCGCCAACTCGGTGATCAGGAGATCAACATCGTCGATATCGTTCGCCCCATCACCAAGTACGCGGTGATGATAACCGACAAGAAGACGCTTCGCTATCACCTCGAAAAGGCGGTGTATGAAGCCAAACATAGCCGACCCGGCCCGGTCTGGCTCGATGTGCCGCTCGACATTCAGGGTGCGCAGATCGAGCCGGAATCGCTCGAAGGCTTCACGCCGCCGCCCGAACCGGCCAGCGATCTGAAAATCGACCAGGTCGTGGCAGCGCTCAAGCGAGCCAAACGCCCGGTGATTATTGCTGGAAACGGCATCGTGCTCTCGGGCGCGGTCGGCGAGTTTCGGGCTTTGGCCGAAAAACTCGACATTCCGGTGCTTGGCACCTTTGCTCGCTACGACATCGTCAAGGAGTCCGACTCTTGCTATGCTGGCCGGTTTGGAACCATCGGGCACCGGGCGGGCAATTTCGCAGTGCAGAACAGTGACCTGATTATTGCCATCGGCGCAAGGTTGAACGTCAGGGCCGTCAGCTACAACTGGGAATATTTCGGGCGTGAAGCCGAAAAAGTCGTTGTCGATATCGATGAAAACGAACTGAAAAAGCACACGATCAAGGTCGATGTTCCCGTCTGTGCCGATGCGGGTGCGTTCATCCGGGCGCTGTCGGCAGCGCTTGATGCGCCATCGCCGGGGCATCAACGGTGGATGGAGCAGTGCCGTCGTTACCGCGAGACCTTTCCCACCATTATCGAAGAGCGCCAGAATTCTGAAAGCGGGGTCGATTCGTATAATTTCTTCGACGTGCTTTCCGATTGCGCCGCCGTCGATGCGGTCTTCGTGTTCGGTAACGGCACGGCCTGCGTCTCATCCTACCAGAGTCTGCGGCTCAAGCAGGGTCAGAATATCGTTGTCAACTCGGGTTGCGCCTCGATGGGCTACGATCTTCCCGCGGCCATTGGAGCCTGCTACGGCGCGCCGGATCGCCAGATCATTTGCGTCACCGGCGACGGCAGTATGCAGATGAACCTTCAGGAGCTGCAAACCATCGCGCATAACTGCTTGCCGATCAAGCTGTTCGTGCTGAACAACGAAGGATACATTTCGATCCGGAACACCCAGCGAGGCTTTTTCAAAGGCCATTTTGTCGGCTGCGAAGAGAGCAGCGGCGTCAGCTGTCCCGACACGCTAAAAATTACCGGAGCCTATGGCCTGAAAAGTGGTAAAATCGGCAATCAGCAATGGCTGGCCGAACAGATCGAAGCTATTCTCTCAGAAGATGGCGCGGTCGTTTGCGAGGTCATGCTCGACCCGAACGAAAAGATGGAACCCAAACTCTCTTCAGAAGTCAAGCCGGATGGCCGGATCGTCTCCAAACCGCTCGAAGACATGTTCCCGTTTCTCGACCGTGAAGTGTTCAATCAACAGATGATTATCGGAACCATCGATGAAGAGTAAGAAGATTCTGGTTACCGGCGGTACAGGAGGAATCGGCTCCTCAATAGTCGCCTGCTTGTCCGCACAGCCCGGTTTTATTGTCCATGCTCCTGGCCGAAGCGAGCTTGATCTGACTTCTGTCGAGAGCATAAAAGCATATTTCTCCCGGATTTCAGACTACGACATCATTATCAACAATGCAGGGATCAACACGCCACAACAAATCGAACAGATCGAACCCGCGCAAATCGATGCTGCTCTGAACATCAACCTTGTGGCGCCTCTTATCATTATCCAGCACTGCGTGCCGCACATGAAGCGGGAAGGCTTTGGGCGAATTGTCAATGTCAGCTCAATTTGGGGCATACGTTCAAAGGAGAAGCGAACCCTCTACTCGGCGACCAAATTTGGTCTGAATGGTATGACTAGATCGCTTGCCAGAGAGCTCGGGCCGTTCAATATACTTGTCAATTCGATCTGCCCTGGTTATGTCGATACCGCTCTGACCCGGAAAAACGTCACGCCCGAAGAGCAGGAAAAGATCAAGTCAGAAATTCCGTTGCGGCGCTTCGCCGAGCCTTGGGAGATTGCTGAATCGATTGCTTTTCTGGTCAGTGAGCGTAACATGTATATGACCGGCCAAACCCTTATTGTCGATGGAGGATTTTTAGCATGAACGATCTGGTGATCAATTCGAACATACGAAACTACAAGGTTGTTTTCGTGAACACGCTTGACGGAGTCTCGAAAGCTATTGAACCGCTGCCGAACAAAGTGTTGATTGTAGATGCCAACGTTCTGGAAATCTATCGCTCCGAGATTGAACGCATGGCCGATTCATCCGACATAATTGCTTTCGAGGCCATTGAAGAAAACAAAAACCTTGAAGCGGCGGGCGGACTCTATTCGTCACTTATCGACCGGAATGCAAAACGGAATATCAACCTGGTTTCAATCGGCGGTGGCATAACCCAGGATGTAACTGGTTTTGTGGCCTCCACGCTCTACCGGGGGGTTAACTGGACGTTCGTACCAACAACCTTTTTAGCCCAGACCGACAGTTGCATCGGCAGCAAAACTTCCCTGAACTTTGGAAGCCGTAAAAACCTGCTCGGCACCTTTTACCCTCCAGCGGCCATTTATCTCTGCCCGGCATTTCTCTCCTCCCTGACAAAGATTGATTATTACAGCGGTATTGGCGAAACCATCAAGTTTCAACTGATGAATCCTTTCGCAAAACCCAACCTTCATCAGATTGCTGAAAAAATCGAACAGCTCAAACGTTACGAAAGGCTTGATGAGATCATCAGAGAAAATATGGCAGTCAAGATCGAATACATGGAAAACGATGAATTCGATCTTGGTAGAAGAAATCTGCTCAATTATGGCCACTGTTTTGGCCATGCGCTTGAAATATCATCAGCCTATGCAATTCCGCACGGTACAGCAGTTTCAATTGGCATATTGTTTGGTGGGGTTGTATCGGTTTTCAGGGGATTAATGAGTCAGAAAGTTTTCGATGGCATAAAAAAAATCGTGCTTCCCTGCATACTGGTTTCGTTCGATTCACAGCATTATAATGCCGACTTGCTGCTCGCCGCCATGAAAAACGACAAAAAACGCACCGGTGCTGATTTGAGCATTGTACTTGCCGATGACAATTTCACGTTGGCCAAGTATGACGACTTCAAGAAGGAGGAGTTCGATAAAGGACTACAAACATTAATTGAAATTTTGGAGAATCATTGAAATGAACAGTATTGAATATCAGATGCTCGATGTTCTCAAAGAGCTTAAAGATCAATTTGGCGTCTTTGAGATAAAGGCAGAGTTTGAAGCTGAGGGTAGTCGCATCGATGAAATGATGCGACTCAAAGATGTTACATCAAGGGCTGATATCCCCATTATTCTGAAAATTGGTGGTGTTGAAGCTATCACTGATATTTACAATGCCCTTTCAATTGGCGTTAAAGGGGTTATTGCACCAATGGCTGAGACTGCATTTGCCGTATCTAAATTTCTGAATGCGATCAAAACCTTCGTAGCGGAAGACAACCGTGCTGATATCGATTTTGCAATCAACATTGAAACCATTACGGCATATAACAACCTGGATGATATACTTGCCCTTGAAAATATCGACTTGTTGCATGGTATTACCATCGGAAGAGTTGACTTTGTAAGTTCGATGGGCGGAGCTCGAGATATTGTCGATAGCGCACAGATGTTCGATTACTGTCATACAGTTTTCAGTAAATCCAGGCAGAAAGGATTTCAAACAGGTTTGGGCGGAGCTATTTCGACGGGATCGATTGAGTTTATTACAAAGCTTCACTCAGAGGGTTTGATCGATAAATTCGAGACAAGAAAAGTGGTCTTTAATCCTGAATCGATACTCAATGATCCTGAAAAAGCTATTCTCAAGGCTGTTGAGTTTGAGCTGCTTTGGCTAAAAAGTAAACGCCGGTATTATCACAGGATCAAGTCTGAAGATGAACATCGTATCGAAATGCTTGAAAAGAGACTTGGACAACAATGAGGACGGTATTTATAACTGGCGGAAGAGGTTTTATAGGCCGTAACCTTGGTGAATCACTTGAACAGTCGGGCTACCAGGTTTTGGCTCCATCAAGCAATGAACTGAATTTGCTCGATGAAAAAGCTGTCGATGCGTTTATGCGTCGGCAGCCTGTCGATATTATTGTCCATGCCGCCAACAAAGGTGGGGGGCGCGACACGATGGAGATGTGGGATGTTGTTCATTCAAATCTTCGGATGTTTTTTAATATCGTCAAGCACGCCGAGAGTGTCGAAAAGATCATCCATTTTGGCTCTGGTGCTGAATATGGCAAGCACAAGCCGATTGTGATGGTCGAGGAAGATGAAGTCAGGATTGCTTTGCCGCACGATGATTACGGATTCTATAAATCAGTTTGCTCCCGTTATATCGAAAAGTGTGCGAGTAATATTATTAATCTCAGAATCTTTGCCTGTTACGGTAAATACGAAGATTATCGGTACAAGTTTATCTCGAACGCGATTGTCAAGAACCTTCTGGGAATGCCGATCCAGATTCGTCAGAATGTTCTGTTTGATTACGTGTATGTGGATGATTTAATTAAAATGGTGCTTTGGGCGATTGAATCAAATGCAGAGCATTGCGTGTACAATACTACAAAAGGTGAAGGAGTGGAGCTTGTTGCGTTAGCCGGGTTGATTAACGAGATTGCTGAAACATCCTCGGAAGTTATTGTAGATACGCCTGGATTGAATCTGGAGTACACTTCATCAAATCAACGGATATTACAAGAGTGCCCGATTGAATTCACCGATCACAAGGATGGGGTCAAGCGCTTATATGATTATTATCGTGAACATCTGGATTGTCTTGATCTGGATGCGGTTAGGGGGGATTTCTTTATTGACAAGATCAAAGTACAAGGTAAAATGCGATGAAAGAGGTCATAGATCGACATCGTAGCAAAATCATGTATCTCTTGGTTGGTGGCTGGAATACAGCTTTTGGCTATGGGTCGTTTGTCTTGTTATATTATTTTTTATCAGCGCGTATTCATGCTGCGGTCATTCTGACTTTGAGCTATATTCTAAGTATTACAAATGCTTATATTGGGTACAAGATATTTGTGTTTAAGACTAAGGGTAATGTGATGCGTGAATATTTTAGGTTTTATGTGGTTTATGGAGGAGCTTATGTAATTAATCTGGTATTTTTGCCTGTTTTTATGCGTTACATGATGCTTAATGCGTATGTTTCACAGGCGGTGATTACAGTGTTTGTCGTTGTTGGGAGTTATATAATGCATAAAAATTATACGTTTAGATAAACTATAGTAAGGGTAGATGGAGAGCTGGATTATGCAAGGAAATAAGCGGAATATTCTGGTGTTTAGTTGTTATGTTTTGTGTGTTCTGCTATTTCATTCTCAGATAGTGATGCTTGTTTATATCTTTGCATCAAAACAACGAATGTTGTCAGTGAGTGAGTATATAAACCCAGGGCCAGGGTTATATTTCAACTCTGATAAACCTAGTGAGTTGCTAATGTATCTGACTATTGCTTTTTTAGTGGGTCTTTCTTATTTATCTCTACTGTTATTGCGAAGGTATTCACCGGTTATTTATTATGTCTTTTTGGAACGGATTAAGGATTTTATTTTAAATAGGATCCGGTTTCTAATATTTTTAGTGTTAAGCCTATCTAATTTATGCTTTTTGATAAGTTATTTTAATCATGATGAGATTGGCTTTGTTATAGGTCTTTCCTGTTTAGCCTTCCAAGGCTGGTATGTACTACGAAATCCAAATCCAAATAAAGTTAAAGTATCAAATGATGGCCCTATAATAGGCACTGGTATATTCATGGTATTCTTATGGTCAGTTATAATATTTTATTCAACGTTTATCTCGTTGTTTTATGAAAGACCAATGTTAATTAATGAATATCTCAATTTACCTGAATATACTCAAGTTGATGAAGCGCTGGTTCATAATGGTGATTATTTGAATAGTAGAATGGAATCACCTGTTTCAAAATACTGGACAGTTGATAGGCCGCTGCCAAGAGATAACTCTATTCAGTATGTGTTAAATAAATCAATTGGACCTGTTTTTGATTTAGAAAATGAGAAATTATGGTACGATCCAATCAAACAAAGGGTTTATTTGAATAGTGTTGTTGATTCGTTAACTATTAATATTCTAGATAGTGATGACTTGGCTGATCTTAACTATGCCAATCATGCCCAGGCGGCGTTATTGAAGTATAGAATAAGCACTGATCGTTTTGAGGAGAATGTAGTTGGCTTTATGAAGGATAACTATTCTGAGATTAGATGGGGGGTTATGGATAGATACGTTATTCATCATCATTCATTTATACTATCTCCAATCAATGATTACCTTTTAGGACGTGATGAAAATAAAATTACTGCTCAGTATGGTATTGGAAGTATAAAATTCTTTTCATGGGTTTTAAGTGCCTTTAATGCAGTGAGCTTTAATGGTTGGTTTAAAATATTTGCGATTTCTTATGTCCTTTACTTTACATTGTTTGTTCTTCTTATTTTTCATCTATTTAATAATAGGACTTTAGCGTTTGTAGTAACTATTATCTCCTTTGCTTTGATAAATTTTAAGGGCTATGATTTTATTATTATTGGGCCTGGAGACTCCCCTTGGAGGCATTTTTTTGATCTTTTTGTGATATTCTTTTTATATCAGGCATGGAAGTCTAAAAAGATTTATTGTTATGGCTTGGCTATGTTTTTTGCTTTGCTTTCAATTATTGTGAATCCTCAAGTTGGGTTGATGGTATGGTTTGCATTGTTTCTTAGTCTTGTTGTGTATGTCTTGTTAAGGGGGAATCACTCATTTAGTGCGTATCTTGTGCTGGTATTATACTTGTTTGTGGGGGTTTTTTTATATAAGACATATCCTGCTAATAATGAATTGGCAGGATATTATTTTGCGGGAGTTGTAGGTATGCCGTTTACACTACAAAACATTGTAGTGGTTGCTTTTGTTTTATTGCTCGTGTTTTCAGTCATGTTCTTTCTTTCTGGAGAGAACTTAGAGGCTCTTCCATATGTTCTAATTCTTTTTCTGATTCTTTATGCTGCTGGTCTTTTTACCTATGTAGTGTGGCATCATGATATTAATGGATATCTACCTCGTTCTCATATTTATGTCCTTGCTATATTTCTTTTAGTATGGTATGGTTATCAGTATTTTAAAATTCAAATACCTGCAGATGCTTTTTATATGGCAAATGTTTTTGTTTTGCTTTTTTTAGCTACTGGTTATTTCTTTTCGTACAAGCACTTCAATAAGACTAAAAAAGAATATTTTAATGTTTTTAAAGAGCATAAGACTTATGAATGGGACTTTGCTCGACTTGATGCTGTTTCTACTGTTGATCCACAGTATTTTAGGAATGATATAGGGTTAATTAAAAAATATGTATCCCATGAAGAAGGGTTGTATATTATTTCGGAATATGATAATATTTTGACATTTTTGGCGGAAAGGTATAGTGCGATGCCTTTTTTTGATCTTAAGTGGTACTTAATGACATCGAAAGAGATGGATAAGGTCGTTAATCTGATTCTCGACGAAAAGCCTGAATATTTATTTGTTGATAGATATATCAATAGAAATTTTAATGATGATATTATTGACCCAAACTTGCCCGTTATTGGTCATTTGTATCATGAGTCTGTATGGCGAGTTAATCGAAGAAAGTTGATGCAGCGGGTTTTTTATTCTGTCTATGATCTTTATGAGCGTGTAGAAGAAGGAAGCCTCATTTCAATTTATAGGATTAAAATTTGATCTGTGTTTTAAATACTTATTGAGATATATGAAGAAAAGAGTCGTTGTTGTTACTGCATGCTATAATGAAGAAGAAAATATAAGGCAAGTCTATGAACGGGTTAGGTATGTGTTTCAAACCAAACTTGCTAAATATGATTATCAACATCTGTTTATCGATAATGCTTCTGAAGATGATACGGTTGCAATATTAAGACAAATTGCTGAACTAGATGGTAACGTTAAAGTTATCGTGAACTCTCGGAATTTTGGGCATATTCGTTCGCCTTATCATGGCTTGATACAGGCGGATGGAGATGCGGTTATTTCCATTGTCGCTGATTTGCAGGATCCTCCTGAAATGATTCCAGATTTGGTTGGCAAGTGGGAAGAGGGTGCAGATATTGTGGTTGCCATCAAGAAAGAGAGTAGGGAGCACCCTCTGATGTTCAGAATTAGAGAGCTATATTATGGTGTACTTAAGCAGCTTTCAGATGTATCTATTATTAGAAATTATACTGGTTTCGGTCTTTATGATCGTAAAATTATAGAAATTCTGAAAAACATTCCAGATCCATACCCTTTTTTCAGAGGGGTCATTGCTGAGATTGGATTTCGCGTCGAAAAAATACCCTATACACAGCCTAGGCGTGAAAGAGGAATTACAAAAAATAATTTCTTTACCCTATATGATATGGGGATTCTTGGAATTATCAGTAATTCCAAGGTTCCATTACGACTTGCTACTTTTTTTGGATTTATTCTCTCCTTTTTCAGTCTTTTGGTAGGTGTCGTTTTTCTTGTTGGTAAGTTTTTGTACTGGGAGACGTTTCAGGCCGGAATAGCGCCGATGCTCATCGGAAACTTCTTCTTGTTTGGGGTTTTACTTTTTTTTATAGGCATACTTGGTGAATATGTTGGTGCAATTTACACGCAAGTGCTTGCTCGCCCTAGAGTTTATGAGGCGGAGAGAATAAACTTTGATTAAAGTTAATGGACCTCGAGATTGTTATACCGTCATATAATAGGGCTGGTTTTCTTGAAAAATCTCTTGAATATCACTCTCCTTTAATTACCGAGTATGACGTGCCGATTTTTGTATTGGATAATGCTTCAAGTGATACTACAAGAAGCGTTCTGAACTTTTTTTCTGCACGGAATCCATTGGTACGTTTTTCCAGTAATGATCGAACTATTCCTCCGGATGAGAATTTTGAGAAAGCTCTTAAATCTTCTAAAGCTAATTATGTCTGGCTTCTAGGGGATACATACAAGATCCCACATCAGACATTCAAGCAGGTGTTTAATACACTAGATGAAGATAAATATGATGTTATTGTGATTAACGCAGAAGGTAGGGTACAACATATTCCGACTCACGTGTATACCGACAGAAATGCTGTATTATCCGATTTGGGATGGCATCTGACTTGTTTGAGTACATTGATCTACAGTAAACGGTTATTGGCAGAAGTTGATTTCAGTAGATATCGTGAAACAAATTTCTTGCAGACAGGCGTGATCCTAGAGTACCTCTCTAGCAATTCTTTCAGGTTAAAGTGGTTGGCAGAGCATTCAGTAACAGGACTTAAGGTGGCTGGTTTGAAAAAGAATAGTTGGGAAACTCAGACTTTTGAGATTTGGACTAAGCGTTGGGCAAACTTTGTTTTTTCACTTCCGCCGTCATATAGTCTTGACAGTAAGTTGAAATGCGCTATGGATCATGGTGTTAAATCGGGGCTGTTTCGTTACTCTTCATTGAAGCGTCTAAGGCGCAAAGGGATTTTGAATAACCAGGTCTATGAACTGTATCACTCATACTTTCCATTTACTATTAGATTATCACCTACTATCTTAAGGCTAATGTCTGTACTTCCTCGACCTTTATTTAAGCTCTGAGCCTGTGCTGAGTATAGATCTAAGTCTTTTTTTTAAATGGTATAACGCGATCTTCATTGATTGTCTGATAAGACTCTTTTGAATTGTGAGCCCCTATGGTGTATACTGTATGGGCTTTATTTTTTATGACCACTTTATGTTTCAGGTGCAATGAAGGTTCTCGTTCGTATTCTGAAGT
>JGI997J19993_1000357_pt1 | contig 14299 bp, 4 predicted proteins | sample Etolagbewater25m_FD_19993 | JGI IMG/M metagenome (IMG submission 19993)
ATGATATTACCAAAAAAATGTTTAAATCATCATAAGAGTAATATGAACTACATAAATCCTATAACAAACTGCACAACTACTGCACACTTTGAAAATGATTGTAAAAAAGATTTTTCTTTGATTGTTTGTAAAGTTAGTGTTTATGATTGGTTGCGGAAGCTGGATTTGAACCAGCGACCTTCGGGTTATGAGCCCGACGAGCTACCAAGCTGCTCTATTCCGCGATATGAGACTAAGGTACTCAAAAAGTGGATGGGGATACAGGATTCGAACCTGTGAATATCGGCACCAAAAGCCGAGGCCTTACCACTTGGCGAATCCCCAATCTGAGATAATTAAGATAAAATCTTTCTCTCTTTTTAAGTGATGGAATTATAGTAAAAATATATTTATTTGTCAAGGGTTTTTAGAAGAAATTTCAAAATTTCTTCTAAAAGCTAAATACCTTCAGCTATCATAGCATCTGCAACCCTTTTAAATCCTGCTATATTAGCACCATCTACATAGTTTCCAGCAACACCATAATCTTCAGCTGTTAGGTGTACTCTTTTACAAATACTTCTCATAGTTTGCTCTAGCATCTTATCAACTTTTTCATATGTCCATTTTGACATAGAAGCATTTTGTGACATCTCAAACTCACTTACAGCTACTCCACCTGCATTTGCAGCTTTAGCAGGAGCAAAAAGTATATTGTTCTCTTTAAATATTGCTATAGCTTCTGGAGTTGATGGCATATTTGCACCTTCACTTACACTTATACATCCATTTTTTACTAAACTTATAGCATCAAATTCATTTAACTCATTTTGTGTTGCACAAGGGAAAGCACACTCACATGGTATTTGCCAAACCTCATGACCGCCATCTGGATAATCTTCAACTTTTGTATATATTGCATCTGAGTGCTCTTTGCAATACTCCTCTAAGCTTGCACGTCTGTTTAACTTAATATCTTTAAGTGCTTCAAGATCTACACCTCTTGGGTCATATATAGTACCACCACTATCACTGCAAGTTACCGGTTTGGCTCCTAGTTTATATAGCTTTTCTATAGTATGAATAGCAACATTTCCCGCACCACTTACTGTACAGATTCTACCTTCAAAACCTTTTAAATTTGCATACTTTAACATCTCATCTGTAAAATAAACACATCCATACCCTGTAGCTTCTGGTCTCATTAAACTTCCACCAAACATAAATGGCTTTCCTGTTAATACACCCTCATATGATGATGTTATCTTTTTGTACTCACCAAATAAGTATCCAATCTCTCTAGCACCAACACCTATATCTCCAGCTGGTACATCGATTCTTGGACCTATGTGTTTATGGAGTTCTGTCATAAATGCACTACAAAATTTCATGATCTCAAAGTCTGATTTCCCTTTTGGATCAAAATCACTTCCACCTTTTCCCCCACCAATAGGAAGACCTGTAAGTGAGTTCTTAAATATCTGTTCAAATCCTAAAAANTTTAAAATACCACTATTTACACTAGGATGAAATCTAAGTCCACCTTTATATGGTCCAAGAGCATTGTTAAACTGTACTCTGTAGCCACTATTTACTTGTATCTGTTGATTATCATCCATCCAAACAACTTTGAACTTAAACTCTCTATCAGGCACTACTAGTCTTTCTACAATTGCGTGTCTTTTATAATTTGGTTCACTATCAAGTATAGGTTTTAAACTATCTAAAACCTCCTCAACTGCTTGTAAAAATGTATCACCACTATGGCAATCAACCTTACGCATCTTCTCTATTGTTTCATCTGAAATACTCATTTATTCCCTTTAGTTTTTCTATTTATTTGTATAATTTTACAATGTTTATTATATACAAGAGATAAAAAAAGGTATCAGTTTAAAACTGATACCTTTAATAGTGTAAAATATCTACTTAATCTGCATAACCTATAAAACCAGCGACCGCTTGGTAAAGTGCTGGAACGTCAGTTTTACCAACAAATCCATCAACACCAATTCTACTCATTTTACCTTTTACAGCTTCAGTTGTCATACTAGAATTTACTATAATAGGGATATGTCTTAAACTTTCATTATCTTTTATAGCTTGAGCTACTTGATACCCATCAGTTCCTGGCATCTCAATATCTGTTATAACTAAACCAATATCATGTGGATCAATTTCACCAAGTCTTGTTAATAGGTCACCACCATTATGAAGCACTTCAAAATTAGCTTTAGCTTTTCTTAGAAATTGAGTTATAACCTCTCTTGCTACTGCACTATCTTCTGCTACAAGAATCATTTTATCTTTACTAATAGGTCTAGTAACATATCTATCAAGATCACTTGGGCTTATATCTGTCCATCCAATATCTGAAAGAAGTTGTTCTGCATTAAATACTGTACAAAGATGAGTCTTAGTGTCAACCTCTACATAAGTAGTATATGTTACTTTAGAATTTTGATCTTCAGAGTTTATAAGCTCTGCAGTTGTTTTTTCAACAATATTTACCATATCTTTAACTAAAAAACCAACTTGCTTGTGATTAAATTCACAAAAAATGATAAGTTTATATTCATTTACTGGAAGTTTTTGGTACCCTAACCATCTATCAAGATTGATTAAAGTTACAGGTTCACCCCTAATTGTCGCGATCCCCTCTATAACATCAGTATCAGTAGGGGTATCTGCTATATCAACCTCTTCAGTTATGATAAAAGCTTTGATCTTAGCTATATTAATAGCATAGATATCTCCATGACCTGTGTAAAATACAGCTAATTGCTGAACATTTCTAAGATGAGCTTGTGTTAATTGCTCTACACTGTTACTAATTCCGCTCATTATTAATTCCTTTTAGAATAAAATTGTTACTATGGATGATTTTAGCTACATTTGCCTTAAGAGTTTTTTAATTGTAAGGCTACACATCATCAAACCAAAACTTCCTGTTACCCCTACGAAACTTCCCATCTCTTTACAATTAGGGTTTTCACTTGAAAATATGATTTTAAATTTATTGTTAAATTTTATTTTTTTTAGTTGATCTCTTATTTTTCGCAAAAAAGGATCGTTGTAAGTTTTAAATATATCTATATACTCTATATATGATGGGTCTAATCTTTTTGCACTTCCACCTGAGCTTATTAGTTTTTTGTGGTATCTTTTTATCAATTCAACTTTTGGCTTTATATCATCTATCGCATCTAGTATAATATCATAAGGGTTCATATCAAAATTTTCTATCCACTCTAAATCTATTTTTTGATTTATCGCTATAATATTTGGATAAATAGTCTTTAGATGTTCAACTTTTATGGAGCCAACTGCATCACTTCCTATTTGTCGGTTTTGATTTGTTTCATCGAAAGTATCAAAATCTACAATAGTGATATTCTCAACTCCACTTCTATATAGACAATCTAGTGCATGACCCCCTACTCCCCCTACTCCTAGTATTATGATATTTGCTTTTTGTAATTTTAAAAAATCATCTCCAAATAAGCTTTTACATCTGCTATGCTTCAATCTCTATTCTCCCTTTTATATTATTACTTTTGACTTTATTTAGAGCATCATTTAGTTTTTCAAATATTGTGTCTAAACTATCTAAGTCACTAGCTTGAGTGATACCAAATGATATAGTGCTATTTGAAGATATAGTCTCATTTTTATCAAAGATATCTTTTAATTTTTCAGCTAAAATCATAGCACCACTTAAAGATGTATTTGCAGTAAGTATAATTATCTTATGACTATTTACCCTTCCATAGTAGTCATTTACCCTTATTTTATCCTCTATTATTTCACCAACAGTTTTATATATATCTTTTTCTTTATTTGATATCTCAAACTCTAACATTACACAAGAAAACTCAGTTTTGTATCTTTGTGATCTACTTAACTCTTTTTCTATTATCTCTTCTATAAAACTTTGGTTAAATGCACCACTTACAGGATCTTTTTCAAGTAGTTCAACAATACTTTTTGTAGATACAATTTCATTCTCTTCATTAAGCATCTCTATATCTTGCTTGTAGTTTCTTTGGTGTTTCTTTATATGTATCATCAATAAAATTGTATAGATAAATGTAGATAAAAGAACATTTCCTACAACTATCGCATCAAACATCTCTTTATAGATAAAATCTGCTGGAAGTGAGTGAACCATAATAATAGCCAATGCACCTTTTGCTCCTGAGTATGTAAGTGCTCTTGTCCATCTAAATGGTAATTTTAGTTTATACATAAGTGGAGCAATAGCTGTAAATCTAATAAGCGAAGTTATAAGAAAAACTATCAATATCTCTTTTGAATAACTAAATAATAAATCTATATCTATAATATTAGCAACTATCATAAATACAATAGCATTTGCAAATATCCCTATAAATTCAGACTCTTTTTTATACTCTCTAAAATCTTTTTTTGTTAGAGCAGGAACTTGCTTCATAAGTGTCATTAGAGTTGACTCTATATCTTGATTTTCAACTTGATCTATATTTTTTGGTTTTGACAACTCTTTTTTAACAAGATATTTAAATACTAAAACCGATGTAACAATAGATAGTATACCTGCTATTTCAAAGTGTTCAGCAACCATAAATGATATAATCACTATAAGATATATAACTAAAAACTGATCAAAAGAGTTTTTTAATACTTTTATAGTGTAGTACCCAATATAAGCGATCACAAAGCCAATAAGTGTAGATAAAAAAAGAACTTTAATAAGTGTAATGTTAATATCAAGTATAGTGATACTACCCCCGCTTATAAGAGGGAGTGCTATAAAATAATATATTATTAGTGCGGTGACGTCATTAAATAGGGACTCTGACTCTGCATATATTTTAAGTTTTTCTGGTAACTTAAACTTAGACATAATACTTGCAACTGTAATAGCATCTGTAGCCATTAGCATTGCAAAGAGCGCTATTAACATACCTATTGTAAACTGATGTTCAGGTAATAATAAAGGTGTAACAACTATAGCTATAGAGATAGAACTAACAACTGCAAAAACAGCTAAATAAAGGATCTCTTTATAGTGTTTTTTAAGTTCACTTGCAGAGATATTAAGTATATCTGGTAGAAGTATAACGGGCAACATAAGATAAAGTATCTCATCAAACTCTTCATGTGAAACAGTGAGTATGTTTGGTAAAAATGAAGATAGTAAAAATGAAAATACTATCAATGTCAATGTAGTTGGTATTTTTGTACTATTTTCAATTATTCGTGAGAGAAGTATAAAAATAAGTAGTATAGTAAAAAGGACTAACATAATATCTTCCTTTATTTTTTATGTTAGTATATCAGATTATATTTAAAAAAGTGATAGTTTATACCCCATGAGAGCAATTCTAACTCTAACTAATACAATATCAACCTCACATAATATAACGCTCCACAAGGGTGTTATAAAATAAACCAAAAGGGTTTATTTTATAAACATATCTCATCACTCCAACATTCATATAGATCTTCATCTTCATTCTCAAAAAATAGATTATTTACTGCATTATTTGTTTCAATTATAGGTATCATACTAAATTGATTTGATATATCATCATCTAGTATTTTAACAGTAAAGTTAAAATTGTCTTGATAGCTATTTATTTTAGTAGTTCTATTTTCAGTAAATAGTGTATTTTCGTCAATGATAATTGTATCGATAAAACTATCAAGTTTTTTTAGTTCTTGATTTTTGATTTCAAATAGATTATTTAAAATCTTAGTACTTTTTTCAATTATATTGTTTTCTATGTTGTTATTATTTATCCAAATTGTATCTAGATTAACGACATCTTTCCACGATACTGTTAATTCTTCTGATTGGTTATTACTATCTATTTTATTTATATTTGACAATTTATTAAACTGTTGCGAACTTACAAATTGAATATTCCAGTTATCATCAGATACTTTAAATAATCCTAAATAAGGTTCATTTGAGTTATATTCTATTGTATTATTTTCACCATTTGGAACTGTTGTATATATACTATTAGTAGAAACTTCTATAGCTTTGTTTTTCCCTTCTATTAGATTCTCTTTATTGTAAAAATACTCTTCTACTAAATTACCTTTACCGATAATATTTACACCATTTGCATATATATTTATCTCTTGATCATTATGGCTATCTATGATTGTTCCATTTGTTGATCTTATCTCTACTATATTATCTTTAGCTTCTATTGTAGAGATAGATATATCATCTTTTGATTTATATAAAACATATCCATCATTAGTAGTAGTTTTAGAATCACTACCCATAACTATAGTACCATCTAAAGATAAAATATCTATATTACCTACAGAAGATTTTATATCACCACTTTGTGTGATATTATCTTTAGCTATTATTTGTAGGTTTGATATAGTTATATCATCTAAAGCTATATCATCTTTTTCATATAAGTATATACTGTTATTAGTTGCATCTATTGTTAAGTTATCTACATCTATATTAAAACTATCATCATTGGATCCTACATCTATATTATTTATAATAATATCACTTGAAGATAAAAGTGAATTACTATCCTTATTTAGTAAACTATTAGCAGTGATAGCTATACTATCTTCAACTGTAACACTATTTGAAGTGATATTATCTGCACTTATTGTGAAGTTATCAGATATTATAGATTCTAAAGTTATATCATCTGTTTGAGTAATAGTTAAAGTATCTACATCTGCTGTTAGTGTTCCTACTGTTGTATCTAGGTTTGCTGTAGTAGCTGTTAGATTTAAAGTTGTTGCAGTTATATCTCCTGTTACACCATTTTGTGCAGTTATATTTGCTGTTGTTGTATTCACTGTATCTAAAGCTATATCATCTGTTTCATTTATTGTTAAAGTTTCTACATCTGCTTTTAGTATTCTTACTGTTGTCGTTAAGTTTGCAGTTGTTGAATCTAAAGTTAGTGTGTTAGCACTTATAGCTCCTGTTATATTGTTTTGTGCAGTTATATTTGCTGTTGTTACATTCACTGTATTTAAAGCTATATCATCTGTTTCATTTATTGTTAAAGTTTCTACATCTGCTGTTAAGTTATCTACTGTTGTATCTAAAGTAGCTGTGTTAGCTGTTAGATTTAGAGTTGCTGCTGTTATCATAGCACCCTCATTAGAAGTTATGTCACTATCAATATCTATAACAACTTTGTCCGAACTTGTTATACCAGATAGACTATCAGAGATAATTTGGGTAGATCCTTCACTTAATAATTTATAAACTCTATTTGTATCTATAGAAAGTACTGATATATTAATAGACTCTGTCTGTTCTAAATATATTGCTCCATCAATTACATTAGCAGCGATATTATTAACATCTATTTTTAAAGAATTACTTTGGGTAGCTATATTTTTTGCTTGGATAACTAAAGAGTCTGAATTTAAAATTGATCCACTATCTAGTTGAGTAATTGAACCATCTATTGAGTTTAGACTTATATCATTGTTTGTTTGAATATCTTCAATTACTATTGATTCTAATGCCTCTAATCTTATATTGTTATTTGATATTATTGCACTATTTTGTCCCATATTAATCTCACCATTTGCAGATGTAATATCTATAGTTGAGTCCTTATGTGTTGTGGTTATATCCCAAGTTTGATCAATACTCTCATAAGTATAGATCGTAATATTGCCAACTGCCTCTATATCTCCATCTATATTGATAGATTTTCCACTAGAAGCTATGTAAAGGTCTGCTGTTGAATTGATATTTTTACTACTAATATCTTCTGTAGCACTTAAAGATAAACCATCTGCTGTTATATCTTGTGATGCTGTTATCCCACCATCTTTTGCCTCAAGGATTAAAACACCATCTATAGTTATAGCTTCATCTAAGATAAATGAATCTGCACTAACTACTATATCTCCATTAAATGAAGCAATTGATGGTAAAACAATACTATTTAATTCATCTATATAGATTCCAGCAACATCTACTGATGCAGCTAAAGTATCTATATCTGTCTGTATAGAATCATCTATATTTCCAAGTGTAGAAGAGCTATTTATAGTAAGTATTGATGTTTTAAGATTTAACTCATCTGCATTATTATCATATATGGTACCAATTGAATTTATAGTTATCTGACCATTTATAGCTTCAACATAAGCTATATTAGTATCCTCTAAAGATGTTAATATAATACTCCCTTGTAAAGAACTAAGTGTAGTGTCCTCTTGTGTAGTTATTCTATTTGCACTTAAGTTTATATCCTCTTCAACTACGATATTTGCATTTTGAGATAAATTTGCATCAGAGCTTATGTTAAGGCTTTTTGCTTCTATTATATCATTTATGATTATATCTTGAGTTGAACTAAGTGTAAGATTTGTAGCTATTACATCTATAGCATTACTTAGGTTTAGTAGATCTGCTGCTATAAAGATTGCCCCATCTTTAGCTGTAGTTATAGAGTTGATATCCAACTCTTTTGAGTTTGAAATATAGATATCTTTTACATCATCTAACGATAAACTATCTATATTTAACTCTAGTGAATTCCCTTGTGTACCTAAAGTGTCCATAGACTCTATAGATAGTTCAGATATATCAATAGTTGCTTCATCATTTATATTTAGTTCTGAACCATTTTTTAAAGTAACATCTAATGAAGCTATATTGTTTAGCATGATAGATGATAAAGTATCTATAGTTAAGCTTTCAGATACAATAGCAGCCTCACCACTCATACTAAACTGTTCAGTTGTAGTAAATAATAATGTAGTAGCTTCTATGCTGTTATCAAGTGTAAGAGTATTTGCTTTTAGGTTTAGAGTATCAGATATATCTATATTCTCAAGAGTTAATGTATCTACTTCATCTATATAGATAGATGCTATTGTATCAGTAGATATTAGAGTATCTATATTTGTCTCTATCATATTAGAACTTTGCCCAAATGATGAAGTTGTATCTATATCTAGTGTAGATGCTGTGATATTTAAACTGTCATCATTATTATCAACTATATTATTTGTCGTATCTATACTAAGTGTAGCTGTACCTGCATCTATAGTGCCTATATTTAATACCCCATTTGTAATTATAGATATATCACTGTTGTTTGAGTCTATATTTTCTACTATTAAATTATTAGCTTCGGCTATATAAACTGCACCGTTTGAAGTTATAGCTAAACTTTCAATATCTAGATCAATTGCATCTGTATATGAACCTACACTTTGAGCTGATGTGATATTTAGTGTAGTTGATCCACCTTTGATATTTGGATCTTCTAGTGTAGTGTTGTCTGTTATTGCACCAATTGATGAGAGGGTTACAACTCCTGTTGTGTTAAGGATAGATAGTTTTATATCATTTGAGCTATCTATTGTTATATCGTTTGCACTGTTTGAGATCATTTTTATACCATCATCCATAACCATATCACCTCCACTTTGTAGTGTGATATCACCTTTGATAGTTATGTTTTTAGTTTGCAGAATATCTCCTGCTTTTGTAGATATATCTATAGTACCATCACTGATTATAGAATCTAAGATTAAAGTGTCTGATTCTTCTAAGTTTATATTTGAACTACTTTGGATATTTAGGTGTGTAAGTGTCGTATTTATATCATCACTTTGAGTACCAATGCTACCAGCTATGTTAAACTCTACATTATTTAAAGCTGAGATGATGTTAGCATCTTCACTACTAAGATTATCTACTAGATCTCCACTAATTGTTATAAGTTCTAAATCACTAAAGCTTTCTATCTGACCTAAGTTTATATCTCTATTTGCATTTAGGATTATTGAGTTGTTATCAGCAGTTATTGTGTTGTCAAACGAGATTGAGCCTATTGTATTTACAAGCTCTATATCACCTGCTATATTTGAGATATTTACTATATCTATATCATCACTTGTAGTTGATATATCAATATCTCCACCATCTCTATTTATAGCATCTAAAGCTGTGATAGCTAGATTTGATATCTCTATACCATTTGATGAATTTAGCGTTAAGTTTATAACACTTGAGCTATTGCTTGAATCCTCTGTTATTTGACCTGTAACTGTATTGATACTTAAGTTTTCTATATCTAGTTCATTTTCTATAATAACATCACTATAAGCCTCTAAGTTTAAAGTACCACTTAACTTTAAACTATTATCACTATTTTCAATAGTTATACTATCTCCATATATAGTAGTATTATCGCTAAAAGTATTATTTTCACTTGCACCTATAGTTATATCACCTAACCCTGCAGTTGCATGACCAGTTGATATATTTCCAATAGATATAGAATCAAATCCCTCTTGTAAGTATAATAATTCGGTTGTTGTTAAATCTAAAGCAGATGTTGTATTATCACTATTAGCTATATTTATATCATTTGATTTAGTAGTTGTTTGGATGGTTAGATTTGCTCCACTTACAGATGAACTAAAGTCAATCTCATCACCCTCTAAAAATATATCTCCAGTTACAGTTAATGAACCATTGAATATGATATCTGTTGCTCCATCTATATATAGGTCTCCATCTATAGTTACATCATTATCAAATGTCACTACACCATTTGAGTTTATAGTCATATCACCATCTATTATAACAGATTGCTCGAAGCTTATATCACTACCACTTACACTTAAAGCCTCAAGTGTATCATTACTACCTATAATAGTTTTAAATACAACATCACCATCTACAGTTGTAACATTTAATTTATCATCACCATCAATTCCATCACCATCTAGGGTATGCTCAGCATTTCCACCTATAGTGATATTACCACTTACAGCTGATAATGTTACTGTATTATCATCTTGTACACTACCATCTATTTTTAGTGAATCGTTAAGTGATACTACACCCTCATCCTCTACACTTATATCATTTGAAGTTGTTATTGTATGACCAGAACCAAATACAGTAAATGAAGCACCACCTGTTAAAGTAAGCTTATCGTTAATAGCTATAGTTCCACCATCACCTGGATTTTTAATAACTAAAGAACTTGCAAATACAACCTCTCCACCACTATTTGATTTATCTCCAATTGTAATAGGTGCACTTGTATCATCACTACCAATCACAATAGAAGCTAACTCTTCACCTAAGTTACCTATCTCACTTAAATCTAATTGCATAGAGCCATCTGTACTTTCACTTGTATCACCTATAACAATTGCTTTAGTTGTGTCATTACCAGAAAGAACCAAACTAGCCCCTGGGGTATAGATAGCATTATTGATATTAAAATCATCTACTTTCATATTTATATCTGCTACATCTGCTACGTTATATTCATTTACAGATATATTTACACTACTAGCTTCTAATCTATCACCGTAGCCATACTCGTAGATTGGTTCTGTTGTGCTTTGTGCTGTATAATCTATGATTGACCTTATATCAGTTATATCAGTTGTACTTGAAGTTACATCATACTGATAATCATTATATGTTTCATAGATATCTACGCTACCATCAACCTTACCATATACCTCAAAATTTGCAAGATCATTTGCAAAAGCTAAACTTAAAGAACTTTGATTAGATGTCCAAGTAGCATATTTATCAGCTGCTAAAAATTGTGTTGTACGAGCTTCTACTTTCATATTATCTGGAATCTTAATAGAATTTACCCAACTATTTGAACCATAATCCCCAACACCATAAGAAACAGAACTATGTCCTAAAAATGCTTTTTGGTAATTGTTTCCTGAATACATAGTTACTTTACTAGTTATTATACTACTATCTTGTATCCATCCACTATCATAACTAAAACTACCCACACTTATATTCTCTTGTGTATTTATAAGAGTCTCATCACTTATAGTTGCACCATTACTTAAAATATCATATAATCCCTGTGTAACTAAAATATTATCTGTGACTCTGTCACCTTGATTTGATATATCTTGTTTTTCTAACTTTTCAGTTGTATCTATATTCCAAATAAAATCAGAATCTAAAACCATTTCTGATCCATCTATATTATAAAAAGTTTTACCGCTACCATCAATATAGCTTATCTCCCAGATAGCCTCTTTGTTATCTGAATCAATATAAGATGTAGCAAACTGTTGATACTCATATCCACTTACATTTTCACCGCTACTTGTCATAGCTGATGTTATTTGTTTATACTCTAGTTTTGCACTATCATAAAAACTACCAACAACCTCAGTTGTAGTAGATGTAGAGTTTTGTACTACACTTAGTATATCTTTATAAGCCCCATCATTAGCAAATACATAGATATCCCTTAGTCCATCTACGTCAAACTTAAATATTTTTTTGTCATTATCTGCCCATGCTGGAATTTCATCTGTTGATGTCGTGATACCGTTTAGAGTTGTATCTTTTGTGTAGTTTGTATAACTAAAGTCAAATATAGCTGAGTACCCAAGAGTATCTATCACTGCTTGTTTTTGACTAGAATCTAACTTATCAAATGTTTTATAATCAGTATCATATTGATCATCTGTAGCTATAGCAGTTGCACTACCCCAGTTTATCTCAGAGTTTTTATAATCAACACCCTCTATAAAAAACTCTTTAGTGACACCATTATCTGGATTAAAGTAGCTTGTTTGTGTTAATCTCATATCCATACTAAAAGTGGTATCTCCCACCTCTTCGTTTACAGCACCTATCACTTCACCACCAAGCTGGATATTTATATTGTTTAGTGCATCTATATTGGCATCTAATGCAATAGTTACATCACCATCTGCCAATGTTTTTAAAGAGATACTATCTTCTAGTTTTTCAAAAGAGTATGTAGAGTTTACTCCACTATTTATATCTATATCGTTATTTGAGTTTATAACACCATCTAAGATTATACTATTTTGAGCATTTAGTAAGATTCTACTATCATACTCTAAAGTTTCTAAAGAACCGTTTGTCTCTAAAGTATTCGCTTTTATATGGATCATATTTAAAGCTGTTATGTTACTATTTTCCCCCAACACTACACTCTTTGCAGCACCTACTCTTATATCTGAATTTATAGTTGCATCCATAGATATACTACTGTTACTTGCTAAGGTAGTAGTTGATGATGTTAAGTTTGCACTAGATAGTAGATATAAACCTATATCACTATCTTTGTTTGAGATTATATCTATATCTTCACTAGCATCTATAGTACCTGCAAAAATCACCTGATCATCTGACTCAACTATTAGATTATCACTAATAAGTGATGAGTACTCATCTACAACTATACTACCTTTGGCATTTAACTCTACAAACTGATCTGCACTTACAGTAGCACTATATAGCTCTATATTACCATCACTATAAAGTTTTATATGTTGATCTTCATTTGATAAAATCATACTTGTATTTGCTAAGATGATATCTTTACCTGTATCTATCTTTATAGAACCATCAAAATCTAAGCTACCACTTATATTTACACTATTTTGTCCTTTTAAGATAACTTCATCATCATAAAGAGAGATTGTATCTCTAGAGCTGTTTATCACACCATCTATATTTAGATTTACACCATCTAGTTTTATCTGTGCTTGTGTATCTAAAACTCCATATTCAGATGAGATAGTTATATCACCTTGTGATGAGCTTATATCTAATAGGTCTAAATTCTCAACACTTTGACCATCTTTATTAAGTCCTAGAGTACTATTTATAACAACATCACCAATTGCATCAATGATAAGTTTCCCACCACTATTTATTGTTTCAAATGAACTTTGGCTGTTTATAAGAAGTGTATTTGTAGATATCTCTATATCATTTGTAGAGATTAAATCACCACTTATCTCTAGATCTTCAGTTGTGTTGATCTCAATAATTGATTTATCTCCAATAGCATTTAAAGAGCCATTTACTATTAAATTCTCTGTTGAAATAATAATATCCTCACTTGAAGTTATTGAGCCATCTATATTTATACTAGAGTTTGTAGTTATATCTAATTTATTAGTTGATATATTTGTACCGCTTGATACTAAAACCGAATCTGTATCAAAAAATAAATTGTTTAAAACTATATCACCATTTAACTCTATATTTTTAGATATAAGTTTAATATTGTTTTGATTATCTATCGAAATATCCTCTACAGTTATATCACCATCTGTATTGCTAGAGTCAAATACTATACTATTAAATGCTCTATCTAATAGATTTAGATTATCTTTAGATATATGTAAACTATTTTCATCTTGAGTTTTACCTAATGATATATTTTTATTAAAAAGTGTAGATATTGTCAAATTAGTATTAGTATCTTCTAAAGATGAATTTAATATTAAACTGTCCGTTTTAATATTAAATATTCCATTGTTT
>JGI997J19993_1000358_pt1 | contig 14284 bp, 14 predicted proteins | sample Etolagbewater25m_FD_19993 | JGI IMG/M metagenome (IMG submission 19993)
GTTATTTGCCCATTTGATTTTTAGTTTCCAGAACCAGCCAGGTGGGTTGTTTTCTCTCCACCAATCACGAAGTTCGTAGACGTCTGGGGTAATGTTGTATCTATCTAATAAGTTAAACAGCGGATAAATCGGCGACTTATGCCCACGCCCATCAATATGGAGTGCATGGTTCCATTCTTCAAGGTGGATTTCAAACCTTATACCCTGTGTCTTCGGAGCCACGCTCGAATCCTCCTAGTCCGCAGGGCTAACCCAATGCGTAGAATGTAATAAAGTGTAATGAAGCCGTGCTTAATAACCCTGACGTGGGATTTACCGTGCGGCCTCTCCGCCACCTTAATCGGGAACCACTCCACCCTGTAGTCGTCGCACATATAGGACATCGTAATGGACGTAGTGAAGCTGAAGGTGTCGCAGAGAATCGGGAAGTAGCCTTGAGCAATCTTCTTCTTAAAAATCCGCATACCGCTGTTCAGGTCGGTCATATAAACGCCAGTGAATATGGACGCTATAAAGTTCAGAATCTTACGACCCCACATACGGGTAGCCTTCTCCCGCTTTAAACGCCTCGCTCCTATCAACATATCCACGTCATCGCCTAGCATCTGCCAGACTTTCCACATATTGTCTGCGTCCTCGACTCGGTGCTGTCCGTCTCCGTCCATCGTGAGGATAACATTATTCGAGGCGTTGTTAATCCCTGTTTTGAGCGTCGAGCCATAGCCTTTATTCTCGTGATGGCAGATAGCCTTTTTATAAGGCTTTGCACTACCGTCATCCACAATAATGACTTCCGCCCCGTGCATCTTGAGACGAGTTTCGAGGTCAAAGAGCGTTCCGTGGTGTTCATTATACGTCGGGATTACGACGCTAAGACCAGAAAGGTTGTGCATACTATCAGACTTATAAATATGGCTTGGACGCATTGGATTATCACAGTTCTCATGTGGGCTTTCGCCACATAGTTCACAATTCGTTTAATGTTTTCTTCGGTCAGGGGGATTCCCTGCTCGTCGCACTCGTTAAAGAACCACTTGAACTCATGGAGGAGCGGACGAATGGTGTTTTCAATGAATCCTCCTATAGGCTTTATCGGGTCTAGGCTCACCCCACCACCCTCCTGTTTTTCGTCGATTCTAGGTCCCCGAGAAGGCTCCCAGAGCCTCGTCGGCCCTTGTTTGGACGGTAGTCGTAAAGAGGGCACAAATCTGATTCGCAGTCCTCCAGAGCACCCCCCATGCAATCATAACACTGGGCGTCCATCGCCTCCATACGGGTTATTTTTCCACCTTCTCTGAACTTCTCGTACGCTTTCTTACCTTTCGGAATACCCATCAGTCCTCCTCCACTATCGCTCTCAAATAATGCTCACAAATAACACGGTACTTCACGCCGTCCTCGAAATACCACCACGGCTCGTCAGCAAAGCGGTCAAAGTAGACCCTGTCGCCGACCTTGCACTGAGTGACCTTGCTCCCTTGCTGTACGACNGTCCCGAACGGTGAAATCTTCTCCAGAGTATTTCTNTCNGGTAGAATAATCTTCCTGTTCGGGTCCTTCAAAGTCTTTAACACAGCCGTGGAATCGTCGCACTGGTACTCCATATCGTCNGGCTTGATAAGGATATACTTGTGCAGAACNTTTATCTTCACTTCTTTATCAGCTCCGAATTAGGCACTAAGCAATGTCCTCCAACCGCCCCTCGGATAGGTACCAGCACCTGCCTTGTGTATTCTGGCATTCCGAGGGCTTGGAACCCTGCGTTGTATTCGTTGGCGAAGAGGGTGTAGGCTTCGTTGTAGTTGACCCTGTGTTTGTCGCAGAGCTCTTTAGCTCTTTTAGCGAACTCAATATTGATACGGTAACACTCTGTTCCCAGTAGCATCCCAAGTTCGGTTGCTTCAGCAGTGTCGCAGATAATGACCCTAAGTCCGTGGTCACGGAAATATTCAGCGACCTCCCAGGCTTTATCTCCGCCGAGGAACTTTTTATGGACCCGCACTCCGTACTCAAGATTTGGATGCATTCCTCTAATCGGCGAGTGAATGGCGTTAAGTCGTCTGGAAGTCCCGACTGGAACGGTCGAATGAATGATAGTAAACTTTGGAGAATACATGAGCTGGTATTTTTTGACTTCATCTTCGAACTCCTCCCCGTATGGAAACGCTATGTGCATGTAGTCGTAGTGAATGGTTTCGTGGCCTGTAACATCGACGGCACGACAACCGAAGATGCCCTGGAGAGCCTGTCCGACCTCCCCAAAACCGATAATAATTGCTTTATAGTTAAGTCTTACGTCAGGTTTCATAGCCATCCCTTTTCTTTGAAGTTGATGTATTGTTTTAAAGTCCACTTGTGGAGTGAGTGCTGCCAGCAGGGCTTGACCCAACGGCGTGAGAACAATTCGTAATTTTCAAGACGGGAGCACTTTTTGAGCCTTTTGGTATAGGCTCCAGTCTGACTGGGGTGATGTTCGAGACGGGCAGCGTTTTTAAAGAACAGTTTGTAGCCGAAAGAACGCAATCGACAACACAAATCAGGCTCAGACCAATCTCCGACCCCCTCAAACTTTTCATCAAATCCTCCTACCTCCCAGAACGCATCCGCTCTGAAAGCCATGTTGCAAGCCTCAAGATAATCAACCTCGCCTTCGTAACTGCAATCCGCACGAGACGCCCCACGTGTCCACGTTCCCGCTTTCGTAAGTTTGCCAACTTCTTTTGAAGAAGCAAAGAGCCGAGCAATCCATTCATACTTGAATATGTCACGCTGTTTGCGATACTCAGGCGGTATGACTGCTGGTCCGCTAACTCCTGCATAGCCTTTGCGAAAGCCTTCGCTGATAGCGTCGAGCCACTGTGGTTCGCATATAACGTCATCGTCGATAAAACAGAGGTACTTTCCATTCGCCATCCGTGCTCCATGATTTCTGAGCGTCGCAAGGGGTCCTTTCTCCGTGACAGTGATAATCTCGCTGTCCTGGTTGGTCTGTGACCAAATTGATTCTAGGCAGTCTCTGAGCGAGCTTGTTCTGCCGAGAGTCGGGATAATAATCGAGTAAGTAGCCATCTAATTGTCATTGCTCCATAGGTGATTGTGAAGCCGATGCAAACGGGAAGATGCCAGAACCATGCCCAGTCTCTTTTAACACGGAATCCTCTAATAGATACGTAAAGCGGTTGCACAAGACTGGCAGTAGCGAGTACAAAGAGTAGTAGTTTCCAGTAATCCTGTATTCCATCAAGCATTTTCCATCGGCGGTCTTGACGGTTAAGATAAAGGTCTCTTGCATAGACGTACCTCTTTTTTAGAAATGAGAAAAGTGTATCAGAAGTTCGGTGCCAGATAGCGTCTGAGAATATTGGTTGTGCGTACTTGAGTCCAGTATCCGCAAAGTTATCCATCGGGTANTAGTGGTCTAGGTTAGTCGCCTTGATTGTCTTCGCATCGTAGAAGAAACCNTTGCATCCGTAAGATGGCTGATAATCAGACCTCCTGCTAACGGTTGAGACNTGGGGAAGNCTGTCGTTCTTACCGAGCCACCANCAGATTGGGTCGTTCCCNCCAAAGAGCGAAAAATAGCGGTTAAGGGAATTGTCGTCACGCCGATAATGATAGTAAAGCGGGAATATGGCTTTCTCACCATCGAGCCAGTGGGATGAAACCTGCTTGAATAAATTCTTGTCAACGATGTAGTTATCCGCACAGAACATCCCGATGATGTCGCCCTTAGCACGGCGGATACCCATAGCCTTGGCGGACTCAGAGTCACCCCTTGTTTCGACAATAATCTCTATCTTCTTCTTTGGATAATCCTGAGCTTTAATCGAGCGGATTAAATCTTTAAGGAGAGGGTCACTTTTCGTTCGGCTGGGGATTACTGCCGAGATTTTGGGAGTTGAGTTCCGCAAGTCTGCCTTTCACCTGTTTAACCATTTCTGGATTGATGTCCTTCAAATCCCCTTTGAGGAACTCCTCCAGTGCCTGTTTTTCTAGCGGGTGGTTCTTTTCTTGGAAGTGTTTTGCGGCTTCCTCGTATTTTGCTTGTGCACCTGGCGGTGCGAGGAGTCCTTTTGCGAGCATCGTGGATTCGAGGGCGACAAACTCCTCTTTCCACCGTTTCTCGAAGTGGACGATTTTAGAATTGAGACAGTTCTTGAGGAACCCGTGAGCCTCTTTAAGCCTCCCATTACCTTTAAAAACTGAGTAAAGGTTATACCACGGTACATCATAATATGGGTTAATCTTGGTTGCGAGAAGCCAGGTGTCCACCGCAGCTCCATGCATCCCTTGGTTGATGTAGGCCACTCCGAGGTTCCCAAGACTCACCTCTGACTTTCTGAAGTTGTTGAAGTTCGACCAGTAGAAATCAAGCTCATTCCTATAAGTCGGAAGGTGCATGAATGTTCGCATAATATAAAGACCTACGAGCACCCAAAAAAGAGGTGTCCCGTAGAGGACAGAAGACAGGATGACGCAGACCCCTAGCGAGGGGATAGTCACGTAGCGGTCTGCGACAAACTGTTGGGCGGTGATGAAATTGGAGAAGATGAAGACATAAGCGTAGAACCACACGATTCCAAGCTGAATGGCGAAGCCACCGACGCTGAAGCCGTAGACGCTCACTCCGAGCGTGAGAACACCGAGCCAGAACATTCTGTCAATCCGCTCAATCGGTGCTTCGTAGAAATAACCCCAGACGTGGTAAAGCCCCATCTTTAAAGGGAGCCAAACCATCCGCATGTAATACCAAATGGTTTTCACCATCACTATGGGCTTTCTGTTGTTCCACATAGTCGTCGCACCCATGTTCTGGGACTTAAAAGCAGTGGTTCTGAAGTTCTTCGTTTCAAGACCCTTCCAGATGATGATGCTGATTCCTACAAGCCCAGAGACAATGGCTGCCCACCAACACCCCAAGAAGGCGAGAATAAAGCAAGTCATCCCACCTACATATAAGGTGATGGTGGACAGGAATGTCAGGGCTGCGACCAGTATTAATTTTATGAACAGCCCTGGCATTAGGAGACTGACATTTAACAGTGCGAGTGCAAACATCAGAGAAAGAGAATAGTTGATTCCGCTAATCCATCCAACTGACTGCGTGTTGAGAGGGTGAACGGCGAAGAGTAACATTGCTCCGAATGCGATAGGTTCGGGAAGTATGGCGGAGAGAAAGATGTAGCCGAGAACCAGATTGATTGTCTGAACCACGAACGAGATAACGTGGTGTTTAACAGGGCTTTGGCGGTATCCCCAGACATCGTGCCCCTTCTCGTTCTTTCCGAGCGAGACAAACTCCTTACCGATATGAAGACGGAGGAAGCGGAGAATGCAACCAGGGAACCCTAACTCAGGGATGAAGGAGAGGAACTTGACAGTCTTGCCAGGAACGACTTCGTAGGAATCAATCTTCTCGAAAGTTCCGTCTGGCTTTTTCTTGAGCGTTTCTGAAAAGCGGGCGATACCCTCTAAGTCGTCAATGACCCAGAAATATTCTTTACTGAGCAGTCTGGCGAAGGTGAGGAAAAATAAAGAAATTATTGTTACAAGTGAATATGACGCAGGATTAAATAAAATATCGTAATTCAGCATAGTCGGGATTATACATAATTAGACTAGACTGTCAAGGGGGGAAGTGATATAATTTAATTACGGAGGTTGGATATGATATTCTTAATAGCGTTTATATCTTTTATGGTGTTTATTGTTTTCCTCGAATAGCTCTAATTACGCCACTACCAATTCCGCTTGCAGTAATTAGAGTTGCTGCAATCCCTTTTCTGAAATTACGTTTTTTTATTTCAGACTCTAAAAAGTTTTTAGAGGAATCGCCCCTATCTTTTATAGCAGAAACCTTATTCCTCATTTCGTGAATTAGTCTCGATTGAGTATCTTTTGACTTTGAGATTTTTGAATATATGTCTTCTAGCTGTTTGTTCTTTATCTCCCTTAAGTCATCAACCCTAACCTTAAACTCTTTTGCTATCTCAGCTCTTTTTGATGCAATATTCTTAGCTTTTCCAGTTATGTTTATTCCAAGTTCTTTCTCTAAATTCTGAGCTTGTGCTAGTTTAGTTGGAGAAACGGTAGGCTGCGTATATCCTCTAATCGCACCCTCCGACATTAGTTTTTTTGTGTTTCTTATTGTTTCATATATTGGCTTGTATTCATCTTTTAAAGCAGCGTATTTTGGCATTTTATTAGAGACTAAATCTCCAACCTCTCTATATATCTCAGAAATTGGATGGTCTGTCGTTGACATTCTTCCACGTATATTCTTAAAGAACGCCTTAACATCTTCTGGTTTTAGTTTAGCGTTCGCTCTTTTTGTATACTTCGAGATGGACTCCCCCTTTATTTTCGGAGGAAGAATCTCGTTTGCAAGACCCTTGAGAGTAGCTTCGTCGCCACTTAACATTTTCCTAGAGCCGAGACCCATTCTAGACGAAGCGTTTCTGAGAGACTGTGACAATTCAGCTCTTGTTATTCCTTCTCCAGCAGCTTCTGATAGCCCTTCATCGTACATCTCGTGGAACTGCTTAAGTTTTGACTTTAATGCTGTGTTCGCCTCCTCTTTCCCAGTATATGCCAGCTCATTGGCACTCGTCTTTATTTCATTTCTTATTTGATTCATCTTCTGTTTTGCTGTTCCAGAAACTGAACTCGCTGCTTCTTTTCTAAGTCCCAGCTCTGAAGAATACTTCTGTCTTACATTTCTAGCTTCCGCAGAAAGACCCTCCCTAGCTGCTAATTCTTTACCTATCTTTCCCTCGCCCTTAATGTATGGAGAGCTTCCATACTGTGATTCTACTGCTGCAATTTCTTCTCCAGTTTTAATTGGAAGTTGTTTCAGTTGCTCTCTATAAGGCTTTGTTGAAAAGAATCTTGCGATGCCTCTTGCTGGAGCAGTCGCAGCTTTTGCTCCTTTCAAAAATCCCCCAGCCACAAGCTCTGGGTTGTAAGCACCAACTCCCATTCCAGACATATTTCCAAGATTTGATATAAGCTGTGCTTCTGGGGTTGAAGGAGACATCGCCTCTGAAAAACCAGTTGTTTGCTCGAATGGAACATTAGCTTTAGGCATATTTAATCCTGGCAAAAAAGAACTCGCCATATTCCATAAACCTGGAATTGCTCCAGCCGACGACGCTAATTGAGACCCTGGAACTCCACCCATTGCAAATGCTCCTGGTCTATCAAGAACATTAGATACAACGTTCCCTATCGGACCCTCAGCTGTTTTTAGAAGCGTCTTCGTTTTGTCCAATGGGCTCATTCTCATTGTTCCGCCAGCAATCCATCCTGGCAAACCAGATGATGCAAAATCCTTTATTGCTGGTTGCGACCTTTGAAGAAGACTCTCGAAATCTCCCGTCCCAGAAGCGAGGTCACTATAATCTTCTCCAGCTGGTTTAGATAAGTCTGTGTAGTCATCCATATTAAGCCCCTTGAGGCATCTTCAACCCTCTTTTAATCGCATCTTGAATTTTACTTGAATGAACTGGAACCTCTGTTCCATCTGGAGCTAACATCATAATTGTTCCAGTTTGAGGCTTACCAGCTCCTACTTGTTGAGATTGTTGTCCTCCACCCATCCCTAAAAGAGGAGGAAATTTAACGATTGGTCCTCTGTTTCCAGCGATAATTTCATCAAGAGGAGAAAGGACCCCAGCCTCAATCTGAGCCATTGCTTCGGATTCTTCTGGGCTTGTCATTACTTTTTCTTTAGCGTCTTCCAACATTCCAAGATACTCATTTTTTTGAATCTCGTCCATCGCATCAAACTCATCAGCATCAACGCCCAAGTCATAGAACGCCTTCGCATATCCGTACATATTTCTAATAGACGCAGACATCTGTTCTTTGGCTGTTTCTGGACCTGTGTGACCAGCTGGAAGCGTTTCTCCTAATTTTCTGAAGATGCTTTCAACGAGACGAACAGAACCAGGCTTGTCGCCCTGCTGAGTTAAAATCGGCATCATACGAGCAATAATCTCAGTTTTTAAACCAGGGAGAGCTCCTGTTTTTTTAAAAAAGTCGCCAGTCTCTCCACCTACAGCTTGTGCACCAGAAGAAATCCAACTACGAAGTCTATTTCCAACACCGCCTTCTTTATAGGCATCAGCCCATCCCCTTGCGAGACGACCAATAGAAGCGGTTACAGCTTCGGCACTTCTACTGACGGCACGTCTACCAGTCGCCTGTGCTGCTGTAGCCTCAGCTTGTTTTCTTGCTTGTATCTCTTGACCAGCAGCCTGAGCAGCTCCAGGTAGTTCATACGCCGTTTCCCCTATCTTAGTTCTTACTGGAACGGCACCAGTTGGAAGGGCAGCACGGTCACGGTCTTGTTGTTGTTGCCCCATCATCTGTTTAAGTAGTGAAAGACCCATAGCGTTTTCAAGGCTCTGCATTGGGTTACTTCCACTCCCCCCCATATTGTAGGAGGGAACCTTTGAGCTCCCAATCTTCATTCTAGCCATATTAGTATCCTCCGCCCTGACCGAACATCTGTGCCAATATACCCATCATGGGACTTTGCTGTTGAGTTCCAAAAGCACCAGCAATTCCAGAGCCGCCAAGCCCTAAAATCTGATTCCTGAGAGCTTCTTTCTGTGCATAGCTCATCTGCCATTGGTTCGCAATCTGGTCGAGTTGCTGGTTGATACCAGTCATCATTCCACCCATCTGTTGACCACCGAGACCAGCGAGACCTTGTGCCGCTTGGTTCTGAACGCCAGCCATAACCTCAGCTTTACGTCGTGCGTACTGGTCTTGAAGTTGTTGCATATCACGCCTGTAAGCGGAGTCTGTCGTAATATCAGTCCCAGGTCTTAGAGACTTATACTGAGCGTTAAGGTTCCTTAACTGCTCCTGATAACTCTGTTCTAGTGCGTGACCCGCAGCGTCGTAGGCGTCTTTGTTCTGCCCACTAAGGATATTGCCCCAGTGTGCTCCAGCCTGTGACATACCAGGAGTTCCTCCAGACATCATCATTTTCATATACTCATCAAACTCTGGAGACATCGGAGGAGCTTTTGGATTTCCAATCATTTGAGAACCTATTAGTCCTAAACCACCCATTCCGAGTTTCGCACCAGGGGAGGCGAACATGTTGTTCATGTTGAACTTCTGCCCAGACTGTTGCCCGAAAAGACCTGCTAGAGCACCGCCGAGACCGCCGCCACCACCAGTTGAACCACCGCCAAAGTTACCTAGCTGACGGTATCCAGCTTGTGAGCCGATGTATTCCTTCGGACCGTAGGACTGACCACCACCGCCACCTCCAAAGAGATTTCCGATTCCGCCAACAAGTTTACCTAAAAAATCGCCAATACCCATAACTCCCCCTTTTAGAAGCGTAGTGCTCCAGTTTGAAATCCGATGCTTTTTAACGGATTGTAATATGATTGCTGTCCTGTGTTGCTCGCTTGTGCTCCATCAGGGAGTGTGCTACTCGCACCCATCTCGATTCCTGCTTGTTGAAGACCTTTTCCACCAGGGAGGTCCATCCCGCCTCTACCGCCAGTTCCTTTATCTCCACCCATCGCTCCTTCTTGTCCCCACCCAAATGGGCTCCTTGGAAGAGGAACCCTTCCGCCACCAGTGGGTCCCATAGGATTTGGTTGAAACATACCACCATAGCTACTTGGAGAAGTAAGCATACCAAGACCCGTTGTAGTTCCTAATCCAGCACCCCTACTAATTAATCCAGTCATTCCAGGGGTCTGTGCTACAGAGCTTGCTAAAGAGCCCCACGCCTGCCCAACATCTGAAGGACCCGTAACAGTGATTGGACCCATACCGCCTTGCCTAATACCAGATAAAGGTTTGAAACCGCTAAGATATGAACCCACACCAGAGCTTACACCAGCTCCAGCTGCTCCGATGCCAGCACCGAGCCAATCTGGTTTTCCTCCAGTCGCATAAGTTCCACCAATCTGACCTCCGAATGAACCAGCTCCAGCACCAAGACCAGCACCAACCGCAGTCCCAAGCCCTCCACCAAGTAATGAACCACCCAAAGCACCGCCAACTGGACCTAAAATTGCAGCACCAAGAATTGAGGCTACGATTGGAACAGCAGCCTTCCAGAATCCACCTTTATGACGGATTCCGTGCTCGTCTTCGTGCGTTCCTTCAAGCTCGAATAAATGTGAGAGCTCGTGGTCAATCAAGTATTTGGTAAGGTCTGCATCGAGTCCAGCTCTTACAAAGATACGGTTCTTCTTAGGGTCTGCGAAGCCAAAGTTATCGTCTGAGACGTGCTCATACCTGTAGTCGATATCTCTAGCGTTCCTTAGCTCCTCGGGGGTTAGAAATCTTAGTTCAATTTCGGGCTTCATTTAGGCTCCTCCACAATGTATAAATCTTGTCTTCTCTACCTTTTCGGCGTCTTCGCCACATAGCTTTCTCTAGCTTCGGATATTTCTCAGTCATCATTTCCTGTATCTTTTGAAGATATCTTCTCTGAAAGTTTTTGCAGGTAAGTTCTTCAATAACAAGAATCTTACCGCTCGGGTCGTGCTCCAAGAACTGATGGTCAAGGTTATCCAAGTAGGGTTGCGGGTCATTGCAGACGGAGAAGAACATAAGGAGCACAGCTTTCCCGTCCTCCACAATGCTTGCGAAGCGACCCGACATCATCATTTTTGTTACGTATTCTTTAATCATGGGTAAAAGTTTGAGAACGCAACCCAACGGGTTGTTTTATCTGACGTGCACACCATAAGAGACCAAGTGTTTGATTGTGCGTAAATAACTGTCTCCCCCATTCTACCAACCCAGCCAGGAAGACTTGAGACAATCGGCGTCTGATACTTTCCGAAGTTCCAGTTCCTTCGGACGTCATCAAGAAGGTCTTGGGACTCCTGCGGTAATTGAGATAGACTATAATCATCAAGTTTGGCCAAGATTGATTACTCCTTTTCATCCGTTTTAGCCACGTTTAGACTCCGCTCCTATTCCTAGTCCTTGTGTGAAATGGTCATAACGCTGTAACTGCCACGGGTCGTAAGTTCCGCCAGAAGACGAAATCTTAAACTGATAAGCGTTCGTCGTAAGAGGAACATCAATCCTCTCGTGGCTGATAATGGTTCTGTCTGAGCCGTTCAAGTTGAAGACACGATGAAGTTTGAAGGTGTCCCCGAAGTCGGCACGATGTTCAAAGTAAATGTTTCCTGCTGTTCTATTAGTGAAAAACAGGTCGACGGTGTGAGCCTTAGAGACCTGAGAAGGGGTCTTCTCAAAGAGAACGGGGGACTCGAAATACTCGTTAATCGGAGTGGTGTTTCCATCCAAGTTCCCTGAGTCCATATAATGACAGAACCCAGAGCGGTCAAAGGCGAGAAGAATCCGTTTATTCGCACTCTCCGCCATCGTCATACAGTTGAACTGCATGTTATCATAGGGGTAGAGAGCCTGAGAGCGACCGTCATAGTTAATCATATGAGTCGTTTGGTCGGAGTCCGCACCAATCGCCACAACCAACTTATAGACGTTCTCATTCTGGTCAATCTCGGCAAAGCTGACAAGAGGACCTGAGCCGAAGTATGAAATCTTGTTCAGTGCGAACGGGCACTCCTGGTTATCCAGCTCGATATTATTTGAAATAATTTGGTCGCCAGAGCCGTCAAAAATACGAAGCTTGCGGTCATAAGCAAGACCAACGACCACTTCGCCAATAGAGTAAGATGCCACGCCTTGTTCAGATTTATTAGCACTTAGCACCACCTTCTTCACGGTTCGTGGGACGTAGCCCCAGTTTTTCACCTCGACATACTGCCAGTCAGGGTTCCCACCGACGTAGGAGACACGATAAATCTTGTAACGGGTGCAGACATATAAATACCTGCGGAGCACGAAAACTGCCGTGATTTCGTCGTCTGCGGAGCTCGGGATGTCGAAGTTCAACCACCCAGAGCCAGTAAGCTGAAGGTTCTCGTCAATGTAGTTGAAAGAGCGTTTCCGCTCCTCTGAGTTTAAGAGAATGAGATACCCGCTAAAGTTAACGTTATACTTGCAGTTCGGTCCAGAGTGGTTTAAGACCGCTGCGTAAGTACCTGCGGAACCAGCCCAGTAAAGCGGGACGTCATAGTTCTCTGAGGTCATCACGAGGACGTTCTTAGAGCGGTCCATATACTGATAGGTTGCGGAACGGTCTGTTGCGATTGTAGCCCAGTGCACACCGAGGTCTGAGGAAGCGTAGACTCCAGTACCTGCAGCACAGGTCAACCAACGAAGGGCGGACGCTCCGAAATCAAAGCAAGCCCAAGGGTAGGCTTCAAAGGCGGCGGTGAAGGATACGCCAGTGCCTACATTGTATAACTGAACAGGCATCACATAAGGAGCTGATGGGGATTGCCAGAAGGCTACCTCATCAAGCCGTCCGTCAAGTTCTGAAGAACCACCACCATTTACGGCACCAAGTGAGAATGTTCCCTGACCGTCATAAACACCACCAGTAGAAGCCACGATGTCTGCAGTTCCATTAACCGCTACCATAATTTGCTGGTTAGAAGAATCGTACAATGCATAAGAGTGATACCAAGTCGCCGTGTCAACTGAGCCGAATGATGTTGCGAAAACTGTTTCTGTGAGGTTGGAGCCGTCTGCAGAGACTCCAAAAAACACGTTGGAGGCGGTGTTCACACCGAGGAAATATTCGAGGGAGCGTCCGATAAATGAAAACGGTTTTGTATTTACCGTAAAGTTTGTGTTGTATCTAGCTATGTCGCTAATTCGAAGTTCGTCAACATAACCAACTAAGTCATTCTGTGTTGCGTTAGAAGTGTTTATTCCGCCGACAATAACCCCTCCGTCGGTTCCAGCACTGATATTATTAATCGTATCAACACATGCTTGCCATGCCGTCGGTGTTCCACCGAGAAATAACGCTAATTGCTGTGAGCTTCTAACGAGAGCCACATGACTCCACCCACTCGGTTTTACTGGAGTGAAAAAATATGTGTGCTGAACTGCATTGTTATATATATTTACTTCCCATTGACTGTCATTATAGTTACTGTTAAATGTTATTCTGTAAGGCATGGACATTATGAACTGCTGAGGATACCCACCAGTAATTTTTCCCCAATACTCAACCGTGAAATCACCTGTCCCAAAGTCCCAATCGCTAGATTCTTCGTATTGAAGACAGTTTCCAGCGGCGGCGGAGTAAAATGATGACGCACCAAATATTTTATCGTCTCCAGCGGCTTGCGGATTTCCCTGTTTCCCTGGATTGGGACGTCCAACTAGAGAACTATCTGGAAAATCTTCGTTGTCGAAATGACATAGAAGAAGGCAATGCGTGTCAATTCCGCCTATTCCGTAAGTGGGGTCGTAGTCGGTCTTGTAAATAAACGCTGAGTTCCCAGTGTTATAAAGATAGAACCACGCTGACATCGCCACGTCATTCGTAGTGATTTTAAGAAGAGCCTTAGACTCCGCATAGAGGTAGTTACCGCTATTAGTGAAGAACTCGGCAGCCTGTTGGAATAGACCGCTGTTTGAGCCAGTATCGCCAGCGTCAGTTAAATCAATGCTGTCGTAGGCGTCCTTGCGGGTTCCGTTCTGCTCGTTTAAGTTCCACCACGAGACGAGACCGTTCGTAAGAGCGTTAAAGGCGGTGTCGGTAAACGCTGCGACCGCACTGTCCGCTAACGCCACGGCATTCTGCGTGTTCGAGCCGAGCCGTTTCTCGGTAGACCCGTCATAGGTCACCTTGACGTTCATCATATTCGGACTCTGCTCCTTGTTGATAGCGAGCAGGTTATACTGCGTGTTTAACCCTCGATTAACGCCTGGTGTTGTTAAATCTGTTACGCCTTTTAGCATTATCTTCGATACCTATAGTCTGTGAAGACGCCGTCAACGTCCTGTGAGTAAGGTCTTGAAACGTATATCTTCTTAGCGTCCTGAAGTGTCTGCATGTACTGTGCGTTGTAGAACTCTGCGTTCGGGTCGTTCTGGTCGATTGTAAGTTGTCGGCAAGCCCCGTAGAGCACCCCAATATGCATCCTCGGGGGGAACAATGGAGCCTGAGCAATCGTGAAAGACGCTCCCGCCGTGACGGAAGTGTTCGCAAAAGCAGTTGCGATAGTGAGCTGGTTTGTATCTGAAGTGGCAAGAATCCGATACCACGTGGAGTTCTCGCCAGTTCCGAACTGGTCAACCCTGAAGAAGCAGGAGCCGTCAGTGGCTATCGTCGCCATCTCAGGGATACCGCTAAGAGTTACAGTTCTGTCAGTAGCTGCGATTGAGCTGATTGTCCCAGCCGTAG
>JGI997J19993_1000359_pt1 | contig 14257 bp, 10 predicted proteins | sample Etolagbewater25m_FD_19993 | JGI IMG/M metagenome (IMG submission 19993)
AAAAGTACAGAAACAGAGCAAACAGATAAGAATACAGAGATAAAAGAGAAAGTAGCAGTAAAAGTTGCAACAATCAAAGAGGCTGTAGAAGGTATTAAAGAGGATATATCTAAAATAGGTTTAAATACTGAAGATATAATGAATATTTATACAAATAAGTCTAAATTCGGAACTACAGAATTAAATCAAAATACAAAAATAGTATCTCAAAAATCACACTATGGTTTAGAGTCGAAAAGTTTTTATTCTAATGGAGCATTGGAAACAGATATTGAAAATAAAAATACATTGTTAGCGAATGGTTTTTTAAATTCTCAACAAAAAAATAAAGAAACAGTTTCTTTAGGACAAGTTCTTAATGCAAAGAAAAATATTGAAGAGAATAAAACATTACAGTCTGTAAAAGATAGTGCAAAAATGTTAGATTTAGATCCAGAAAAAATTGAAGTTGAAAAAAGTGAAGATAAAAATATAAATGCTAAAGCTGTTTTATTAGATAAAAACAATAAAGACTCTCAGGCATCATTATTTCAAAATAGATCTTTAAATAAACTAATTATTGATAAAGAAAATTTTACTAATGATACACAAGCTGAAGTTATAGAAAATAAAGAAAAATTAGAAAAAGTCAATACTGAAACTACAATGGCAAAAGAAAAAAATGTAACGATAAATGTTCCCCAAAATGTTGTAGAAACAATACAAAGTAAAATTATTGGTGCACAGCAAAAAGTAGGTAGTTTTATGAGTGAAGTTGCTAGAAATATGTATTTAAATTATAAACCACCATTTACATCACTTAGAGTGAATTTAAATCCTGCAAACTTAGGAAGTGTTGCTATTGTCATGAGGGCCAATAAAACTGATAATAGTGTAAGCGTAAGCTTGAATATGAATAATTCATCAACAATGGAAGTTTTTGCTGACAATAAAGCAGCTTTACAAACAGCTCTTCAAAAACAGCTAGGTGATGGCTCTAATGTAACATTAAATTTTAATATGCAAAATGGAGACTCTAGTAGTCAATTTGAACAATCAAATCAAAATAACTCAAATGGACAAAATAGTTCAAATAATACTTCTGAAGAATCTGCAAATAATATAATTGAGGAAGAGAATACAGAAGAATTAGATTATATGTAGGGATTGAAGCTTGCAACAGCTAATCTCTCTTATAGATCAACCGACAGTCTTAGCTTTTTTACTTCTTTTGGGTAGAATTTTAGCATTTATGGCTTTTATGCCAATTGTTGGGCACAAAACTGTAAATCCAACAGTTAGAATTGCTATCTCATTTTATTTTACAATCTTTTTATTTCCTCTGATTGATTATGATAAAAGTATGATAACGCAAGAAACTTTTCTTTTAGCACTTATTAGTGAAGTAACTTTAGGGCTTGTTGCCTCATTTTTGGTACAAATTATATTTTCAGCGGTACAGATTATAGGTGATTTAATTGGGTATGCAACAGCATTATCTATGGCAAATATGTTTGATCCAGCAACTGGTACACAACAAGGGATTATTAGTAGATTTTTATATATGGTTATTTTAGTGATATATTTAGAATCAGGAATGTATGAAATAACTATTTATATGTTAGCAACAAGCTTTGGACATATCTCCTTAGGGACATTTGATTTGTTTAGTTATGATGGAATTATGTACGCATCTCAAGAGATAAATAGAATGTTTGCTTTTGCATTTTCATTTGCATTTCCTCTGTTTTTTATTGGATTTATTTTAGATGTATATTATGGATATGGAACAAAATCGATGCCTGCATTTTCACCATTTGTTGTGACTTTTCAGATAAAATTTGCTTTGATTTTAATATTTATGATGTTTGGTATGGAAATATTTGTAGATAGTTTTACTGCTTATTTTACAAATAAATTTGAATAGGTGATAAGAAAAAATGGCTGATGAACAAGAAAAAACTGAAGAACCCACTTCCAAAAAAATAGAAGATGCCAAAAAAGAGGGGAATGTCTCTAAGTCAGCAGAAGTTTCTGGTGCCGCAATTTTGTTTTTCAGTTCTGTATATTTATTGTTTTTTGGTGATCCTGTATTTTTAGAAATTCAAAAAATGATGTATTTTATATATTCATTTATTGGACAAGAGATGGATGGTAGAAGCTATTATGTAATAGCTTCTACTATTATGACAACAATGATATATGCTTTGTTACCTTTATTTATCTTAATAATATTTCTTGCAGTGGTATTTAATGTAATACAATTTGGCTTTATTATTACTCCTTTAAAGATAGAATTACAAAAAATAGATCCTGTGAGTGGATTTAAGAATGTTTTCAGCATGAAAAAAGCGATAGAAGCTTTAAAGTTAACAGCTAAGCTTACTATTATTTTTATTGTTATGGTTATCATTTTTGCTATCATTTGGGATTCTGTACTTGCTATGATGGATAAAAGTATTCGTGCTGCACTTGATTCAATCATTACACTTACTGTATATTTTTTATTAACTATTCTATTTATTATAATCCTTTTTGCTATAATAGATTTCTTTTTTACAAGATATTATTATATGAAGCAATTAAGAATGTCAAAACAAGAGATTAAAGATGAACATAAGCAAATGGAAGGGGATCCAATTGTAAAAAGTCGAATTAGACAAATACAAATGAAAATGTCTCGACAAAGAATGATGGCAGATGTCCCTGATGCTGACGTGGTTATAACAAATCCCACGCAATATGCAGTAGCTTTGAAGTATGATGCAGAAAACTCAGATGCACCAGTTGTTGTTGCAAAAGGGATAAATTTTTTAGCATTAAAAATAAAAGAGATAGCTTTAGAAAGTAAGGTTCCAATTATTGAAGACCCAGCACTTGCTCGTGCATTGTATGACCAAGTTGAAGTTGAAGAAAAAATACCTGAAAGTTTTTATAAAGCTATTGCAGAAATTTTTACTTTTGTGTATAATTTAAATAAATAAAGGGTGATTAATAAGATGTATAATATAAAAATATTTTTAGTATTGTTATTGGTTTCAACGCTTTATGGAAAAAAAGATTTTTATTATAATTTTATCAATCCAGATTTAACACAAATCTCACAACTTGAAAAAAGAAAAATAGTGGGAGCAAGTGATAAACTAAAAGAGATTCGGCGATATATCAAAGAAGGTCAGTTAGATGTTGCTTTAAAACATATTATTATGTTTAGAAATAGCAATAAAATAGAGATGCTAGATTCAAAAGCAGTTTTATTACAAAGTGAAATTTTATATAAATTAAATACTGTAGTAAAAGCCTCAGACGCAAATGAGTTATTAGAAACTGCTATTAATAATTCAGAAATAAAACAAGACGACCTATTGGAAGCTTATCGATTATTAGTATTGATTAAATTAGCTATAAACAAAACAGAGGAAGCTGAGTATTATGCAAAAGTTATAGAAAATAGTTTTGATGATCCTTTGTCTAAAGTATATGGAAAAGTTGCCTTGTCCCAAATTCATGTCAAAAGAAGAGATTATCGAAAAGCTATAAAAATATTACGACAAGAACTCATTAATACAACAAGTTTAGAAGTTGCTACTATTATTGCTGATGAATTATATGATGCATATATTTTAAATAACCAAAAAGAAGAAGCATATGAACTAGTTGAAAAAGTTCTTAATAGAAACATTGATTATTATGCTAATGATAGTTATAAGGCATTAAAAAAAGTTGATAAACTTGTAGAAGCTGATATGTCAAAATTTGCGATAGAAATTTTAAAAAAACTTATTGAAAACTCAATACAAGCAGACAGCATTGATAATTTTAAATTTAAACTAGCAAACACATATATGAAAATAGCAGGATTTCAAAAACAATACCTACCAATGGCAAAAGAAATTTATGAGGAATTAATCCAAATCAAACAAAATAATCCATATAGAAAAAGAGCTAAGATGTATTTAGATGAGATTATTATGCGTGAGGGTAAATTTGAACCTGCTATGATGGCAGCAAAATATAGTGACTCTGAGACAATGCAATATAAGGCCATGATGCAAGAACTTTTAAATTCAATAGAAGATGAGAAGTTTGAACAAATCATAAGAATGAAAAAAATATATCAAGGTATCTTCCCCTCAATTGTAAAAAGATTTGGATATGATAGTATTGATCAAATCTATAATATAGTAAATTCTAAAATGATACAGTATTATTTACAAACAAATCAGTGTAAACAGTTAAATACTGTTATAAAAGATATCTCAGATGATGTGTTATTATTGCTAATAGAAGATCAAAAAACAATAGATAAATTATTTGGCTGTATGATTGAAGTTCCAGATGAAAGAACCTATACGATTGCAAGAAATGTATATTCTAAAGCAAAAAATAATAGAATTTATTTGTACTTAGAACAAGTAGCTATTTTATTGAAAAAATATAATGATGCAAAAGCTTTTTCTCAAAAGTTAGATTTGTTTAGTGGTGCTGATATTTTATCAAAAGAATTTTTATATAGATTTTTAATTTATGTAAATGAAGATAATTCAAAAGCATTGCAAAACTTTTTTGCATATGCACGGCAAAATCCTGAATTTATTGTAAATAATCAAAATAACCCAGTTATTATAGATTTCTATTATCAATATTATTTATATTTATTGAAAGAGAATGAAGAAACAGAAGCGGTATCCATTTTAAGTTCTTTATATAATACACAAAACGAGATGAAAGCTAGAATCTATTCTCCTTTTGTTGAAATCGAGCTAGCAAGGTTTGCAAAGCTTGATGATGATTATGATAAAGCTTTAGAATATTTGCAGTATGGATTAAACATTAAAAGATTTAAAGATGGAAAAAGTTTAGATAGAAAAATAAAAGATGAAGATTTAGCTCGTATTTACTATGAGATTGCGAAAATTTATGAGTTTCAAGGGAAGAAAAATCGATATAAAGATACAATAAAGAAGTGTCAAAGATTGAAAGATGTTGATAGCTTTTATAAAAAAATGTGTGATAAAATGTGATGAGTAGTATAAATAATTTAGATGATATTTTAGATCATATTAACTCAAAGAATTTATTTATTCCATTTGGAAGAATTGTTAACATCAATACTTCAAGTATAGTTGCTATTGGTTTAGATGTGGCAATTGGAGATATAGTAAAAATAGAATCAGTAAAACATCTTTATACAGTTTTAGGAATGGTTGCTTCCATTGATGCTGATCAATTTACTATAGTGCCTTTTTCTTTTATAGATGGATTTAAAATAGATGATAAAGTTTATTTGCAAAAAGAAGGTTTAAGTGTTAAATGTGGTTATGGTTTATTAGGGAGAGTAATTAATGCTTTAGGTGAACCAATTGATGATGCTGGAAAAATAACAAATCTCGAGGGAAGTTCCCCTATAAATAAAGATACTATATCTCCTCTTGATAGAGGTATTATAGATCAAAGATTTTCTACTGGTGTAAAAGCGATAGATTCAATGTTAACTTGTGGTAAAGGACAAAAAGTAGGTATTTTTGCTGGTTCTGGTGTAGGGAAATCTACTTTGATGGGGATGATTGTAAAAGGGTGTGAAGCACAAATAAAAGTTATAGCACTTGTTGGGGAAAGAGGAAGAGAAATTCCTGAATTTATACACTATAATCTTGGAAATAACCTTGAAAATACAGTTATCGTAACAGCAACAAGTGATGAGTCTTCTTTAATGAGAAAATATGCTGCGTTTACAGCTATGGCAATTGCAGAGTTTTTTAGAGATAAAGGACATGATGTTTTACTTATGATGGATAGTGTTACTAGATTTGCAATGGCACAAAGAGAGATAGGTTTAAGTACAGGAGAACCTCCAACACAAAGAGGATATCCTCCATCAGTTTTCGCCCTTCTTCCACAACTTATGGAGCGTGCTGGTTCTAATAAACTAGGGACAATTACAGCTTTTTTTACAGTTCTTGTTGATGGTGATGATTTAAGTGATCCAATTGCAGATCAAAGTAGATCAATACTAGATGGTCATATAGTTTTAACGAGAAAATTAACAGAGCAAGGATTTTATCCACCAATTGATTTATTGCAAAGTGCATCAAGGGTAATTGATAAAGTTATATCAGTTGAACAGTATAATCGTTTTTTAAAGTTAAAAAGGATATTATCACTAATAAACGAAAATGAGGTACTTTTAAGAATTGGTGCTTACAAAAAAGGTATGGATAAAGAACTTGATGATGCACTTCTTAGAAAAGAAAGAATCAAAAAATTCTTAACCCAAGGTATAGATGAGCTGTATTCTTATGAGTCAACTGTCAAAGGGCTAATGGAGGTCACAAATGATTGATACAAGTAGAAGTATGTTATATTACTTAGGGAATTTAAATGCTGAGAATGCTAGAGTAAGTTATCAAATGGCAAGTGGAAAGAATCAAGAAAAAGGTAGTGAAGATTCTCTTTTACATGCTAAACTTATTAATATTGAAGATAAAATAAGAGTTACTGAAGGATTACAACTTCAAATAACGAAGACTAATGTCATGAATGAAACAGCAGATTCAAGTTTAGCAGAATTCAAAAATGCATTAGATAGTATTCAAACTGATTTATTAAAAGGCTTAAATTCTGGGATGGATAGAGATGATAAGTTAGCCCTTGCTACAAATCTTCGAGGTATTAGAGAAAATATGCTTGATATGACCAATGTAAGAGTTGATGGAGAATATGTCTTTGCAGGTTCAAATACAACAGAACGAACAATTGTAAAAGATACTGACTTTGAACTAAATGGACAAGTAGAATTTGGTGGTGATGGATTTTTAAGAAAAGTAGCCGTACAACCAGGTAGCTATAGAGATAGAGGGGTTACTGCTTATGATGTCTCTTTTTATACAGCAACAAGTGCTAATGCAGGAGAAGTATTTACATTTTCTGATGGAGAAAGAATAATTGATGAAAATGGAAATGAATGGAAATTAGCTACTGATCCATATGGTGATGGGAATGACTATATACAACAATATGATCATAATGGAGTGATATATCATCCACCAGTAGATTTACAAATTACAGCTACTACAGCTCAGGTATATCCTAATGCAGATGGACAAGAGACAAAAGCAACATATTCTGTTAATGTTCCAGCAGCAGCTGCTGGAAGAGTTTTTGAAGCAAAACATAATTACTTTGATGATCTAAATGTTGTTATTAATGCATTAGAGGGATATGCAACAGCACCGGATGGTCAAAAAGGAGCGGTACTATCTGATGAAGATGTACGAACTACTTTAAGTAATGGCTTAGAACTTACAACAAGACAGTTTGATGCTTCAAATGTTGGGCATGGAGAACTTGGGGGAAGAAATAAAGTATTTGAGGTGGCTTATGAAAAACTAACAACACAAGAAACTCATTATAATATTTTACTTCAAGAGACAGGTGGTGCTGATACTGCAAAACTTGCTATGGAATCACAAGCTTTAGAATTAACATATTCAGCATTATATTCAACTATATCTAAGATGAATTCAATGTCTCTAGTTAATTATATAAACTAGGTTAGTTACAATATATAATGAACATCAGGGATTTGTTTTTTAGGAAAGAGTATGTTCTTATTGCATTTATTTTTGCAATGTTGGCAATTATCATCGTCCCTTTACCAAAAGGGATGTTGGATTTTTTCTTAATACTATCTCTAACATCAGCTATTTTAATATTATTAATCTCTCTTTTTATACAAAAACCAACTGATTTATCGACATTTCCAACTCTTTTACTTATTTTAGTACTTTTTAGGCTCTCTTTAAATATAGCCACAACTAGGTCTATTTTAAGTGAAGGACATAATGGTCCTGAAGCTGTAAGTTCTATTATATCAGCATTTGGTGAGTTTGTTGTTGGAGGAAATATGGTAATTGGAGTTATCATATTTATTATTTTGGTACTTATAAACTTTATGGTTGTTACCAAAGGTGCAGGTAGGGTTGCTGAGGTTCAAGCAAGATTCTCTCTTGATTCTCTGCCTGGTAAACAAATGGCGATTGATGCTGATTTAAATGCAGGATTTATTGATGATATACAGGCAAAAAAACGAAGAGAAGAGCTTGCTAGTGAAGTAAGTTTTTATGGTACTATGGATGGTTCTGCAAAATTTGTAAAAGGTGATGCCGTTGCTGGTATTATTATTACTATTGTAAATCTTGTTGGTGGTTTAATGATAGGGATCTTTCAACATGATTTAACTGCATCTGAGAGTTCTCAAATATATACAATTCTAACTATTGGTGATGGACTAGTTGCACAAATACCAGCATTGATTATATCAACAGCAACAGCAATTATAATAACTCGTTCAAATACTGATGAAGAAAAATTTGCAAGTGGAACAATCTCTCAACTTGTTAATGATAGTAAAACTTTAGTTATTACTGGTGTAGCTTTAATGTTATTTGCTTTAGTACCAGGATTTCCAAGTGGTATATTATTTGTTATGGGTGCTTTACTTGGAAGTATTGGATATATTGTATATATGGTTGAAGCTGACCAAGATAATGCCTTTACAAGATTTGTAAAAGGTGATGAAAAAGCAAAAAGTTCTAAACAAGAGTTAGAGAAACAAGAACAAGAAAAAACCAAAAAACAACAAAGTTCTGCTATGACAGAAGAACAAACTATTGATAAAACTATGAAACTTGAAGTTTTAGAGTTAAAATTGGGTGCTCAGTTGTTAAAACTTGTTCAAGGAGATAGTGAACTACTAGATAAAATTAAAGGTATTAGAAATAAAATAGCTGCAGAATTAGGATTTGTTATTCCTCAGATACGAATTAGTGATGATACCTCGTTACCTATGAATGGGTACTCTTTTAATTTAAAGAGGATACCAATAGCAACAGGGAATGTTGAACTTAATCAATTATTAGCTATGGGTGGAATTGCTGGGGCTAAAGTTAAAGGGAAAAAAGTAAAAGAACCAGTTTTTGGACTTGATGCAACATGGATTAGTGCTGATGATAAAGATGAAGCATTAAATAGAGGTTTCACAGTTGTTGATGCGCCTACAATTATTTCAACACATCTTTCAGAATTGATTAAAAGACATGCCGAAGATATTATTACAAGACAAGATTTAGTTGATATTATTGAGAGGTTAAAAGCTGATTATCCAATTATTGTAGAAGAAGCAATGAAAGTTACAACTTATGGGTCTTTACTAAAAGTCTGTAAAGACCTTTTACATGAAAATATTCCTCTTGTGGATATGATTACAATTCTTGAAGCAGTTTCTGATATTGCAGAACTTACAAAATCACCAGATATATTACTAGAGCATGTACGATCAAAATTATTTAGACTCATTACAAATAAGTATACAGCAGCTGATGGTGCTATACATATTGTGACAATTAAATCTGAACTTGAACAAAATTTTATTGGAAAACTACAAGAACAACATGGTGTAAGCCAATTACTATTAAGTATTGGAGAGATTAATAATCTTGTAACAAAAACTAGAGATTTAGTTGCCAAAATTGAAGAAAAAGGTGTAGCACCTGTATCTATTATTGTTGATCCTAGTTTAAGAAGAAGAATTGCAGAAATATTTGAAAAATTTGGTTTATCTATTGCTGTACTAAGTCATGCAGAACTTGATGCAAAAGCAGAATTTACTATTGAGGGGACTTTAGAGTTTTAAGTATCCTTTAGATAAAATACTAAAATTTTAAACTTAAAGGATAAACAATGAATGGAGATTTAATAGGATCTTTACTACCACTTGTCGTATTATTTGCGATATTTTATTTTCTAATTATTAGACCACAACAAAAACAACAAAGAGAACATAAAGAGATGCTAGAAGCTTTAACAAAAGGTGATAAAGTTGTAACAAATGGTGGACTTATTGTTGAGATTACAAAAGTGGAAGAAAATTTTTTAACTACTAAAAGTATTGATGGTAGTGAATTAAGAGTTGCAAAGAATTTTATTTCTAGCAAATGGGAAGACTAATCAATAACAATCATTAAAAAAAAGGATATAATTCTTGCATTTTTTTAACTACAGACTAGTGATATTCTCTCTAGTAACAATCTTTGGTATAGTATTTTCTATACCATCTTTTCTCCAAACTGATGATGGCAAAAAAATCTCTTTAGGACTTGATTTACAAGGTGGACTTCATATGCTTTTAGGTGTTAAAACACAAAAAGCAGTTGAAGGAAAGATTAAATCAATCGCAGCAACAGTAAAATATTTTTCAGATAAAGAATCTATACTTATAGAAGATATCAAAATTGAAAAAGATTACATGAGTTTTATACTTTTAGATAGTGATGAAGTATTAAAAATTGATGAAATGTTAGCAGAAATTAAAGGGCTGGATATCAACAAAAGTGCAGATTTGATTTATACAATTAAACTAACTCCTGTTGAGATAGATATTGTAAAAGATATGGCAGTTGGTCAAGCTGTTGAAACTATTAGAAATAGGCTTGATCAGTTTGGTTTAGCTGAACCTTCAGTTACGAGACAAGGTAAAACAGATATCGTTGTAGAACTTCCTGGAATTAAAACACCACAAGAGGAACAACATGCAAGAGAGCTTATCGCAAAACCAGCAAACCTAGAGTTAATGGAAGTGGATGAGTTAAAGTCTGATCAAGTATATACTCTTACGGATGAAGAAGCAAAAGAGTTAGGAGATATTATTCTTGAAGAAACAGGAAATCCTCAAGTAAAATATCTTGTAAAACAGATACCAATTTTAACAGGAACTGAAGTTGTTGATGCAAAAGTTGCTTTTGATCAACAAACAAACCAGCCTATTATTAACTTTACATTGAGTTCATTTGGAGCAAAAGTATTTGGAGATTTTACAGCAAAAAGTGTTGGAAAACGACTTGCAGTTGTACTTGATGGTAAAGTGTTTTCAGCACCTTCAATTCGAGAGCGAATTGGTGGTGGAAGTGGACAAATAAGTGGAAACTTTACAGTAAATGAAGCAGGAAATGTAGCTATTGCACTAAGATCAGGGGCATTACCAGCACCTATTGTTATGCTTGAAAAAAGAAGTGTTGGACCTAGTTTAGGTGCTGATAGTATAAAAGCTTCAATGATAGCACTTATTGCTGGATTTGTATTAGTCGTTGTTTTTATGATAGTTTATTATGGTATAGCTGGAATTGTTGCAAATATTGCACTTATTACAAATATATTTATCATAATTGCCATAATGGCTATGTTTGGTGCTACCTTGACACTTCCTGGTATGGCTGGTATTGTACTTACAGTAGGTATGGCAGTTGATGCAAATGTAATTATAAGTGAAAGAATACGAGAACTTTTAAAAGAGGGAAAATCTATCCACAAAGCGATAGAAGATGGATATAAAAATGCTATGAGTGCCATACTTGATGCAAATATTACAACACTTTTAGTGGCTGTGATATTATATGCATATGGAACAGGACCTATAAAAGGTTTTGCTATCACTATAAGTATTGGTATATTAGCTTCTATGATTACAGCTATTTTAGGTACACATGGAATTTATGAAGCTCTTATGCCAAAAATCATGAGAGATAAAAACTTAAAAAAATGGTTTGGAGTGAAATAATGGAAATTTTTAAATCAGATAAAACTTATGATTTTATGGGAAGAAGATTACCATTTTTGGGATTTTCTGCTATTTTAGTTATCGCTTCTTTTGTTTTACTTTTTACAAAAGGTTTAAATCTTGGTATAGACTTTTCAGGTGGTACACTCATACAAGTACAATACACGAAACCTGCACCAATAAATGATATCAGAGATATATTATCAAAAAACAGTGCTTTTGAAAAAGGTGTAGTGACAAAATTTGGAAGTGATGAAGAGATTATTATCAAAATACCAACTTCAAGTACTAGTTTAGGAAAAGATATTGGTGATGAGGTACGAGAAATTTTAAAACCAACAGGCGAGTATGAGATACGAAGAGTTGATATGGTAGGGCCTAAAGTTGGAAATGCTTTACAAGAAAAAGGTTTAATGGCATTAAGCTTAGCTCTTGTGATGATTTTGATTTATGTGTCATTTCGATTTGAATGGCGATTTGCTATTGCTTCTATCTTAGCTCTTATCCATGATGTTTCTATAGCATTAGGTGCAATTGTATTATTTAATATAGATGTAAACCTAGATATTTTAGCAGCAATTCTTACAATTTTAGGATATTCTTTAAATGATACAATTATTGTATTTGATAGAATTAGAGAAGGTGTAAAAACATCAAAAGAGAATCATCTTGATATTGTAGTAAATGAATCAGTTTCAAAAACATTGAGTAGAACTACACTGACATCTTTAACAACATTTTTTGTTGTATTGACTTTATATCTTTTTGGTGGAGAGATTATTAATGGATTTAGTTTTACATTACTTGTTGGTATTATTGTAGGAACATATAGTTCTATATTTATTGCAGCTTCATTTTTAGTACAACTGAATTTTTCTATAGAAAACTATAGAAATGCAGAAGCCGAAAAAGAGAAAAGACAAAAAGAGAAAGACAGAATTAGATCACAATTTGAACAAGGTATGGTATAGATAATTATGGGTAAATTATTTGGTACAGATGGAGTACGAGGACAAGCGGGAACTTTTTTAGATGCTATAACTGCGTTAAAACTAGCACAAGCTATTGGAATATATTTTAAAAAACATTCTCGTACAAAAAAAATACTTTTAGGAAAAGATACTAGAAAAAGTGGCTACATGATAGAAAATGCCTTGGTAAGTGGACTTACTTCTGTAGGATATGATGTAATTCAAATAGGACCTATGCCAACACCTGCTATTGCATATTTAACTGAAACTATGAGATGTGATGCTGGTATTATGTTAAGTGCTTCTCATAACTCTTTTGAAGATAATGGTGTGAAGTTTTTTGATTGTCATGGTGATAAACTTTCTGTTGAGATAGAGCAAGAGATTGAAGATATCTTTTTTAATGATGAATTACTGAAAAATGCTCAATGTACTCATGGAGATATTGGGCGTGCAAAAAGAATCAATGATGTAATTGGTCGATATATTGTTTCTATAAAAAGTTCATTCCCAACAGATTTAAGTTTAAGTGGTATGAGAATTGTTCTTGATTGTGCAAATGGTGCTGGATATAAGGTTGGGCCTACAATACTAGAAGAACTAGATGCAGATGTTATAACAGTGAATAATACACCAAACGGATATAATATCAATGAAAACTGTGGAGCACTTCACCCTTTTGAACTAGGGAAACTTGTAGTACAGTATAGAGCTGATATAGGGATAGCACTTGATGGTGATGCAGATAGATTAGTTATCGTAGATGAAAAAGGGCAAGTTATAGATGGTGATAAGCTTATCGGTGCACTTGCCGTATATCTTAAAAACACACAAAAACTTAAAAATGGTTGCGTAGCAACTGTTATGAGTAATAAAGCTTTGGAAGACTACTTACATAACAATGATATAGAGTTATATAGATCAAATGTTGGTGATAAATATGTTTTAGAAGTGATGAAAAAACAAAATATCAATTTTGGTGGTGAACAAAGCGGACATATTATATTTTCAGATGTTGCAAAAACAGGTGATGGGTTAGCTTCAGCATTACAAGTACTAGCATTACTCATTACTACAAAACAAAAAGCAAGTAAAGCTTTAAATCCATTTGAATTGTATCCACAAATTTTAAAGAATCTTATTGTTGAAGAAAAAAAACCACTTGAAGAGATTTCTGGACTTGAAGAGTTACTAGAATCATTTAGAGAAAAAGGTTTAAGAGACTTGATAAGGTACTCTGGAACTGAAAATAAAATACGACTTTTACTTGAGGGTAAAGATAGTAAAGTAGTAAATAAGTGTATGGATGAACTACAAACATTTATTAAAAGTAAGCTATGTTAAAAAAGCTTTCTATATCAATAATACTTTTTGTAGTATTATTTTGTATAGACCAATATATTAAACATCTCTTTGTAGATGGATTTGAGCTAAAAGGGGAGTGTATCTCTTTGGTTTTAGCTTATAACTATGGTGTTGCATTTTCTATGTTTGCATTTCTAGCAGACAATCTTAAATATATTCAAATAGCTATAATGGTAATAGGTATAACTTATATCTTATGGAATAAAGAGATATTTTATAAATATTACATACCAGCTTCACTTTTACTTGCAGGTGGTGTAAGTAATATCTATGATAGATTTATCCATGGTGGTGTTGTTGATTATGTTTATTGGCATTGCGGTTTTGA
>JGI997J19993_1000360_pt1 | contig 14246 bp, 13 predicted proteins | sample Etolagbewater25m_FD_19993 | JGI IMG/M metagenome (IMG submission 19993)
AGGACTAAGTCAGCAGACAAGGTTGTGTCTGTCTTTAATGTTTTGACCGTGCTGTGCTGATGAATGAGGTTTACACCACCAGAAATGCTGAAACGCTCATTGTTGTTGGCCAGCAATGTTGAGCTGTAGAGACTTGTAATGATGATTAGGCTTAATTGAGAGAGCTGGCTGCAGTGTGAGGTATTGGTTTGTAGAGGGGTTGGTTTATGCATTCGATTACTTTGATAATAAGACTGATTCGTATTTCCTTTTCATTGTAACGATAGTTTTTAACAAGTCAAATCAGATACGAATAATTGTTATTTGTAATTAGAATTAATAACGCTTAATGGATTTTCGTTTTATGACTTGAGTCGCATCAGTCACATCAGGTTTGAAGTGATTTTTTATCGGTGCATTGGCATTATGTAAAATAAAGGCGTTCAATTTAGGCGGGCATTTGTCCTATTTTTTACAATAAAGCACGCATTCATGATGAATATTAACTATTCCGTCACTATGTGTGGTTTTTCTTTGGTTGAATAACCCCTATTATAGTGTCTATAAATAAAGGGCTTGCTGTTCGCATTTAATTGTTAAGCCAATTCAGCCCTTGTGTTCAATAGCAGAAAACCATCTCAGAGAGAATTATGCCCCTAAAAAAGACGTTCAGAAAATCCATTTTGAGTTTAACAGTCCTATTTGCCTTTTCGATTCCCCCCGTTTCAGCCAACGATGCATCTCAACCTACGTTTACAGATCTATTGCAGGCTTACACTCAGCAACAGCCTCAACAGCAGACGTTAAGTGGCTTACAAGCGCTTCAGCAGGCGCAAAAAAAACAAGCTAATGGTTGGATTGCTGGTGACATCAATATGGTATTGCACCACGAAAACGATGCCTTGACCGATGACAACGATGCTCAAAACTGGCAGGTTGGCGCTGAGTTTCCAATTTGGTTACCGAGTCAAAAGCAAGGTTTGTCGGACTTGGCAGACGTTTATCAGCAAAGTTTTCCGATTGAACAGGCCTATTTAAGTTGGCAGGCGTCGGGCATTTTGCGCCAGTTAATTTGGGATTACCAGATTGCCAGTGCCGAATTTTCGATTGCGCAGCAGACCTTAACCACCAGTAAGCAATTGTTGGAGAGCGTCCAAAAACAAGTTGCGCTAGGTGAAAGTGCATTAATTGATGGTGTCTTGGCTGAGCAGACGTTTTTAAACCACAAAGCGGCGTTAATCAAGCAACAGAGTCAGTTTGATATGGCCAAACAAGCCTATCAAAAATGGACCGGTTTTAATGCTTTGCCAACCACGATTGTTGAAACAAAGGCAAAGGTTGATTTTGAACAACACCCCGATATTTTGCTACTTGAATCGCAATTGGCTTTAGCAAATGCCACTTTAAGACAGATTGAAACGCAGAAAACAGGGCAACCCAGTTTGTATTTTGGCGCTCAGCAAGACAAGTTGGCTAGTCAAACGGATACTTCGTTAGTAATGGAAGTCTCAATTCCATTAGGCGTGAGTTCTGAGTTTGGCGTTCAGAAAGCCCAGCAAAAACTGCAAATACAGCGTAATCAAGCCAGCGTTGAGCAAGCAAAAAAATCGATATTATTAGCGCAACAACAAGCTGAACAGCGTTTAATCCAACTGCAATTCAGTCTTGATTTGACCGCACAACAGCAAAATTTGGCTCAGCAGGCGCTCGAAATGTCTTTAAAAGCCTATAAACTCGGCGCAATCACGGTTCAAAATTTACTACTCATTCAACAACAAGCCATTGATGCCAAACGCAATGCGGTATTAGCGCAGCATCAATTCGGACAGGCTACGGCCAACTATAATCAAATTTCAGGCGATATTTTAGGAGCAACTCACCCATGAGAAAAACGTTAACAGGTCATTTATTCGTATTAACGGGTTACTTGCTTTTAGGGTCACCAATGGCCGCTTCCGCGCAAGCGATTAGTTTAAGTGCCGAACAGCAGCAAATTATGGGGTTAGAAACCGTTACTGTGCAGTCGGCTGAGTACTATCCCAGCTCGAATTTTACGGCCAAAGCGATATCCCATTAAATAAAAACCACCAGCTATCAAGCACGGTTAGCGGAAAGATTGTCGCCTTACACCATGCGCATGGCGAAATTAAACAAGGTGAGTTAATTGCTGATATTGAAAGTGCAGAGCTTGTGGCGATGCAACAACAGTTGATTATGGCCATTGCCGACTTAGAAGTGGCCAAACAAAACCTAAAACGTGCCGAAGCGTTAAGTAAAAGTGGCGCTTCTTCGGTGAAAAATTTGAATAGTATTCGTGCTGAAGTCACGAAGTTAGAATCTTTAAAAAGCCAATACAGCGACGTTTTAAAAATGGCAGGCCTGCCGGAAAAAGCCCTAAACGAGCTATTGCAAACCCAACGTCTGCAATCATCTCGTCTTCAAGTATTTTCTCCAGTTAATGGCCAAGTGTATGATTTAGAAGTGATGTTGAATCAGATTATTGAGAAAGGTCAGACCTTGGTAACCCTGGGTGAAACCGATTCGATGGTATTTGAGACAAATGTGCCGCAAGCATTTAGTAAGCAGTTAGCTGAAGGTCAAAAGGTTGCAATTCCCGCTTTAAATAAACAGGCTGAAATTGGTCATGTGCACACTGATGTTGATGAAATGACGCAGACGGTTACCGTACACATTAAGGTTGAAAATGCCGATGGTCAGATTTTAAAAGGTCAGTTAAGTGAGGTGCGATTTCTGTTTTCGCCAACCCAAAACCAAACGCTACTTCAAGCCCCAGCCAGTGCTTTAAGCCAAGTGGATGGTAAAAAAGTGGTTTTTGCCAAGACCGCTAGCGGCATTGAAGCCTTTCCGATTGACGTGCTGAGCATTGCCCAAGGCCAGTTGTTCTTTCAGTTAAAAGAAGCAAGCAATAACGACTTAACCTTGGTTTACAGCCAAGGCAGTACGGCGATTAAGTCGGCCTTTGCCGCGACTGAAGAAGAGTAAGGAAGCCATTGATGTTAGACAAATTTTTACAGTTCTTCTTGATTCAACGCACGCTGGTTTTGTTAATTGCGTTGGCGATTGTTGCGGGTGGTTGGCANGCCTTCCAAAAAATTCCTATTGATGCCTTTCCAGATGTNTCACCTGCTCAGGTGAAAATGATTTTCAAAGCACCGGGTATGACGCCTTCTGAAGTCGAGCAGCGCATTATTGCTCCACTTGAACTGGAATTGTTAGGGTTACCGAATCAACAAGTTTTGCGCTCTCTAGCCAAATACGGCATCGCGGATATTACCTTAGATTTTACGGAAGGTACCGATATCTATTGGGCACGACAGTTGGTGTCTGAACGCCTTAGTAATATGGACTTACCGCCCAGTGTTTCTGGCGGAATGGCACCACTTTCTACCCCATTAAGTGATGTTTTGATGTTTACCATTGAAGGTGATACTCAAAACAATATGCAAAAACGTGACTTGTTGGATTGGGTGATTCGTCCGGCCTTGCGCTCTGTACCGGGGGTGGCGGATGTAAACGTGTTAGGGGGTTACGCCCGTGCTTATGTGGTGAAACCTGACTATCAGAAGTTAATGGCCTTTCAGATTCCATTGGCCAAGTTGATTGATGCTTTAGAGAGCAACAACCAAAATGATGGAGCTGGGCGTCTGAATCAGGGTGAAGAGGTGTTGTTGGTTCGTACCGAAGGCAACCTAACCAGTATTGAAGACATTGAAAACACCGTAGTCGATTACCGCAATGGGGTGGCGATTACCGTTAAAGCTTTGGCAAAAGTGGAAATTGATGCGTTGTACCGTAATGGCGCGGTCACTCAAAACGGCGAGTCGGAAGCGGTTCAAGGTCTGGTGTTGGCACTCAAAGGGGCGAATGCCCGTGATGTGGTCGCAGGGATTGAAGCGCGTTTACAGAGTTTAGAATCCGCCTTACCGAAAGGCATTAGCATCAGCGTATTTTATAATCGCGCCAAGTTAGTCGACACGGCCATTTATGGTGTCTCAAAAGCGCTATTGGAAGCGATTGTGTTGGTGGTGTTGATTCTGTTGGTGTTCTTAGGCAATGTGCGTGCCGCGATTGCGGTGGCACTGATTCTTCCATTGGCCGCACTGATGACCTTCATTTTAATGCGTTGGTTTGGGCTGTCGGCTAACTTGATGTCATTGGGTGGTTTAGCGATAGCCGTCGGTATTCTGGTGGATGCCGCCGTGGTGGTGGTTGAAAACATAGTGTCTCATCAAGAGAAAAATGCTCAGAAAAAACAAGGGCGTTTGCCGGATATGCATATTGTGTTTCGTGCCTTAAAAGAGGTTTCTATTCCCGTTATTGCCGGTATTTTGATTATTATGACGGTGTTTTTGCCGCTGTTAACCTTAGAAGGCTTAGAAGGCAAGCTGTTTATTCCAGTGGCCTTAACCATTATTTTTGCATTGGGTAGCTCGCTGATTTTAGCCTTAACCATTATTCCGACCTTTGCGGCGATGATTTTAGGTAAGCCAGCACATCAAGAGCCGTGGATCATTCGTAAGTTATTAGCGGTTTATAAGCCCGTGTTAACTTGGAGTTTAAAGCACGATTTTAAAGTGATTGTCGGAGCCGTAGTGGCCTTGGTTTTAACTGGAGTCGTTTATACACAAGTGGGTAAAACCTTTATTCCACAGATGGATGAAGGGGATATTATTGTGCAAATTGAGAAAACGCCTTCAATCAGTTTAGATAGCTCAACCGCGATGGATATGCGTATTCAGAAAGCCATTTTAGAGCAAGTGCCGGAAGTAATGCGCATTGTGGCGCGTGTTGGTTCGGATGAGTTGGGTATGGACCCAATGAGTTTAAACGACACGGATTCGTTCTTTGTCTTAAAGCCGAAAGCGGAGTGGTCGGTTGACAGCAAAGAGGCGTTAACGGAGAAGATTCGTCAGGTGATTGAGTCGCAATTCCCGGGGATTAACTATGCCTTTACGCAACCGATTCAGATGCGTGTCGATGAAATGTTAACCGGTGCACGTGGTGACATTGCCATTAAAATTTTTGGGGATGATCCTGAAGAGCTTAACCAAGTCGCCAAAGCGATGGTGACGATGGTGGAAGGTATTGAGGGGGCAGAAGACGTCTTTACCGCCATGAATGATGGCTTGCAATATATGCAGATTAAGGTAAATAAAGCCATGGCAGGGCGTTTAGGGGTCAGTGTCAATCAAGTTCAACAAATTCTTAAAACCCAAGTGAACGGCATTGATGCCGGGATTATTTACGAAGGTATTCGTTCGATTCCATTGATGGTGCGTGGGGCAGAAGACTATAAAGCCTCGGCATTTGAGATGTTAAAACGTCCGGTGACCATTGAAACACCGCAAGGCGTTAAAACGGTTTTGCTTGAACAGTTGGTGGATGTGGAATCGGTTGAAGGGCCGGTATCCATTAACCGTGAGCAGAGCAAGCGTTTTGCCGTGGTGGTGGCGAACGTCAGCGAACGTGACTTAGTCAGCTTTGTTGAAGAGGCCAAAATTAAGGCCAAGGATTTAACCATTCCTGCCGGTTACTACTTTGAGTGGGGCGGCGAGTTTGAGAATCAACAACGTGCCGCTCAAAAGCTGTCTATTGTGGTTCCGGTGGCTTTGGTACTGATCTTCTTAATCTTGTTTAGTACCTTTAAGTCGGTGCCGCAAGCCATGATGGTGATGGTTAACGTACCGTTTGCGTTAATTGGTGGCGTGTTTGCTTTGTGGATTACCGGCGAGTATCTTTCGGTTCCCGCCTCCATTGGCTTTATCGCACTATTGGGTATTGCTGTGTTAAATGGTTTGGTGATGTTGACCTACTTTAACCAGCTGTTAGCCAAAGGCATGGATATTGGTCAAGTGGTGGTAGAAGGGGCGTTACGTCGCTTCCGTCCCGTCTTGATGACCGCGTCCATTGCAGCGCTTGGTTTGGTTCCACTGCTGTTTGCAGATGGCCCAGGCTCTGAAATTCAGAAACCATTGGCAATTGTGGTCATTGGCGGATTAATGACTTCAACCGTGTTGACGCTATTAATTTTGCCGATTATTTTTAAACGTTTTTCTAAGTACGCTTAAAGACAAGGATAAGGAATTGATTATGCAACGTTGTCTATTAAAATTCATTGTCGATGAAAATCTCAATGACACTTTTACCGATACCTTACTGGCGTACCCTGAACACGACCTTCAACTCACCAGTTATTTGGTGCAAACGCACCATCAAGGGTTGGAGTTGAATGCCGATATTCGTGAATTGGTTTCAGGCTTTAAACAGAAAGTGATGTTTGAAATCACGCTTCAACAAGAAGAGAGCCAGCGGGTTTATCACTATGTTAAATCCAAATTGCCACAGGTTGAGTTTCAAGCGCAATTGCTACCCATGCTCAGTTTGGAAACTTAAAATAGAAATAATGAACTGTGTTTAAGCCATTGTTCAATAAACATTTTTAAGATTTAAAGGCAGGCTGTTATGACGCTTTTGCATATTAGCAGGCCTGCCTTTTTTTACATTTCAATCAAGTAAATGATAATTGTTTGCATTTGATATTCGGTATTGTTAGAATAGTCTCACTGTTAAAAGTTAGTCAATGGGAGCAATAGTATGAAAATCGAATTAACCCCCCAACAAATGCAAACGTTATTGACTTCGGGCTTATTGCACCCAAGTGACATTGCGTGTTTGGATATTGAAACCCGCAACCAATTAAAAACCTTTTGTTTAAAAATGTGTCAGCCTTCAAATTGCGCGCGTTGTGAAATGAATGATTTGTGTCAACAAGCTTACCAAAGCACCTATTCAAAAAAAACAATCACAACCTCATCAATTGGTCTTAGTTAGCAGGCCTGCCAAAATGACGGTTCAAAATATATTCGAATTACATTCGCAATAGAATAAATAACGCCTCTGATTGAAGAATTACGCTTTTAAAAGCGGGATACGTTAAAATAGCGCGCAACGTTATTTTTAATCCGTTTTAAGAGAGAGTTCTTCATGTCTAAACAACAACCTACCGTCGGTGTCGTCAGTCTTGGGTGTCCTAAAGCCACGGTGGATACCGAACGTATTTTGACGCAATTACGTACAGAAGGGTATGACCTAACCAACTCCTATGAAGACGCCGATGTGGTGATTGTAAACACCTGTGGTTTCATAGACAGTGCGGTTCAAGAGTCGTTAGACACCATTGGAGAAGCGCTTGAAGAGAACGGCAAGGTCATTGTCACCGGTTGTTTAGGTGCCAAAGAAGATCAGATTATCAATGTGCATCCAAAAGTACTAGCCGTCTCTGGGCCGGCTGCTTATGAAGAGGTGGTGTCTGCCGTGCATAATGTGATTATGCCGCCAAAGCACGATCCGTTTATTGATTTAGTGCCGCCACAAGGTATTAAACTCACGCCTAAACATTACGCTTATTTAAAAATATCTGAAGGCTGTAATCACCGCTGTACATTTTGCATTATCCCGTCAATGCGTGGGGATTTAATCAGTCGTCCGGTGGCCGATGTAATTAATGAAGCCAAGCGCCTCAAAGAAGCCGGAGTTAAAGAACTATTAGTTGTGTCACAAGATACCGCGGCCTATGGCGTGGATGTTAAATACAAAACTGAATTTGCTGAAGGTCGTCCAACCAAAACCTCAATGGTGGGTTTATCCGAAGCGCTGGGGGAATTGGGTGGTGTAGATAATTTTTGGGTACGTCTGCACTATGTTTACCCGTATCCCAATGTGGAAGAGGTGATTCCACTGATGGCCGAAGGTAAAATTTTGCCGTATTTGGATATGCCGTTACAGCACGCCAATGCGCGTGTTTTAAAAGCGATGAAGCGCCCAGGTAACGTTGAAAAAACCTTAGAACGTATTAAAAACTGGCGTAAGCAGGTGCCTAACCTAACGATTCGTTCAACCTTTATTGTTGGCTTCCCAGGTGAAACCGAAGAGGAGTTTCAAGACCTACTGGACTTCTTAGTAGAAGCCCAGTTGGATCGTGTCGGATGTTTCCAATATTCACCCGTCGATGGTGCGGTAGCCAATGACATTGCTGAAGCGATTCCAGATGAGGTTAAGCAAGACCGCTTTGAACGTTTTATGGAGCTGCAACAGCAAATCAGTGCCGACAAGATGCAAGCTAAGGTTGGTCAAGTAATGCAAGTATTGGTTGATGAAGTCGATGAGCAGGGCGCTATCGCTCGTTCAATGGCGGATGCGCCTGAGATTGATGGTGTGGTCTTTATTGAAGAGGCCGTGCATTTAGTGCCGGGTCAGTTTGTTAAGGTTGAGATTGTCGCCGCCGATGAATACGATTTATGGGCCAAACCCGTTGACGAGTTTGTGAACCAAGAAACCTCTTATATTGAGTTAGGTTAAGATTAATTTGCAGTTGGTACTTAAACGCATTGGATCAGTGTTTTAAAGAAGTCGGGTTGATAGTTACTGACTATTAAAGCGGTGGTAAAGTTTGATTAGCACTTATTGCAATGCTTGTTTATAGTAGCGATTATTTAAATTTATACGCTGTTTTTAATAGCGGTATAAATAAACCTTATTCTATTATTTGAAAGTTTGGAGAAGTAACCATGATTAAAAGCCTTATATTAGCCGTGACCTTATTAGGTTTTAATGCTGTAGCACAAGCCGAACAAGCGGTGGAAACCTTAGCCCCAGCTCAGTTTATGGATCAGTGGGAGAAACCTCAAGCCTTGAACGCTGATACAAAGTGGGTGATTTTTACCTCAACTAAAGAGGCCGGAAAATGGGTGAAAGAGACGTTAGAGACTATGCAAGTCGAAGATATGGCTGCTAAACAGTGGCTTTATGTTGCAGATATTTCAGGTATGCCGAGTTTAATCACCAAGTTTATGGCAATTCCAAAAATGCAAGACTATAAGTTTTCGATTGCCTTAGAAAGAGAGGGTGACATCACTCAAGATTGGCCAAAACAAGAAGATGCGGTGAATATCTATCAGATGAATGCACTGACGATTCAAAAAGTGCACGCATTCACTTCTGAAGATGAAGTCGTAGCGTTTTTCAAAACCATGAACTAAAGCTATCAGCTAGCACCATCAACTAATAACGTCTTAAACTAAGACGTTTTAAAGTTAGCAGGCCTGCTCGAAATCTATGGGTTTCAGCAGGCCTGTTTGGTTTTTAGAACTGGCAATAAGTATTGGTTTTAAAAATTAACGATTAAACTAAGCGACCACGTGTTAGCGCGGTCGGGTTAAGTGTATTTTTAGTACAAACTATTTGGTTGCTCTGCGCCAAGGTTGAACAGTCTCACCTACTAAACCGTGTAAGTAACTACAGATTTCATTGTCCATATATTTACAATTTTCATAAATGGTTTTTGTATACATTTCTAGTGTTCCAATAGATACATATGTAGTGAACCGGCCGTTATGAGCAATATCTCCTCTTAATCCCACAAATGAATCAATGAATGTTGCATCGGTATTCCATATAGTAACGACATCACTAATACCAATGTATTTTTTGAATAAATCAGATATTTTGACAGATTTAGGTGTATTTAAGGCTTTTACTTCTTGGCAACAATAAGCGTCATACACTGACTTCCAACCATCGCCAGTAAGCTCTAATGGCTTTAATTCATGACTTGCCGTTTTGACTAGGTTTGAAAGGTTTTTTCTTACATCAAGGGGTAAACTGTGAACAGAATTAACATTATTTCCTAAATATCTAGCAGCTTCTATTAATACAGATTCGACATATAATTCCCAGCAGGCACACAACATAACAACACCGCTTCTCGTTATATGACCTAATGCTCTTCGGCCTCTATGATTAGGACTAAGTTCATTGTGTGCCTCTATCAGTCTAGACACATCAATAACATTTACGCGAAAGTGTTTATATGCTTCAGAAGGCATTCTTTTCCTTATATTTTGTACTAATGTTAAAACTGTGCGGCGCACTCAAGGAGCGTCCGCACAAGTGCATTGTTAGTCTTTAGTCTATTTGTCCTGGCATGTCCCTGAATAAGACCCTTCCAGCCTCAAAATTTGGAAGATCTAATGATGCAAGGAAGTCCCTATATTCATCTAATGAATTATACGGACCGTGAATACCCTGCATAGCCTGCCATTTTTTGCCTGAACCGTAATCCATAATGTAGAGTTTGCCGTCAAAGTCAAAGGCAGTAACCCAGTGGTTTGGGCGCCCAGCATCATTTTTGATAAAAACCCACCTGGCGTTATAACTTGGATTGATTTTGTTCAAAGAGGTAATTGCAAAATTGGCAGAGTCTGCACAATATCCACTTTGATTATCTTCATATAGCTTCTCAGGTGCTCGCACTAATAATCCAGATGGCCCCTGCATTTTCAGACGTTTGCCAATTTGTTTCTGGCGTGACTTGTCAAAAGAGAAATTACTGCTTAACCAGTTGGCTACATCCTTATGTGATTTCCATTCTGTTAAGGCTTCATTATAAGTGTCAGCGGTTGCATAACTACAATATGTAACCAAGCTCAGTGCAATTGCAAATATTGTTAATTTCATTGTTTACCCTCCATACGAAGTTTTTGGTTTAAAGTGATTTAATTATTTACGTTTCAGACTAACGATAAAACTAAGCGAGCTGCGCCGCGTTAGCGCAGTCCGCTTTAGTGCTTTGTTAGCTCGTTGATTTACTGTGATAGTAATAAAGATATGCCAGCCCAATTGGAGCAATAAAAATAGCAAAAAACCAACAAATCATTATTGTGAAAAATTTTACGAAAATCATGAGAAAAGCATTAACAAAAAAAGTATTTTCACCCATTACAAAATCAATAATACTTTCGTAAACAAATCTTGAGTATGGGTATAAAAGCGTACTAAGTAAAGCGAAAGGATAAAAAGCCCATTCTGTAGGCCGAGTAGCATTCATTTCCATATATACAACAAATGCTGTTATGAATAGACCAAAAAATAAATTTCTAAAATAGTACTGAGCTGTTAGACCACCAAAAGTCTTGTGAATAATTTCTTTCATTTTGTTTCCTTAGATTTAAAGCTAACATTTAGTACAAGGTACTATTGCCTTGTTATTTTGTATTGCGGTGCTTTTTGGGCTGCTTTGTCTTTGTTTTCCCTAGGCTTGTTGCTTTGACAGGTTATAGAGTATTATCTTTATAACCTGTCATTATAAAAATGCAATTTTATGAATAATACACGAAAGAAACTTAGCTTGCTAGTTGAAATACGTAGCCAAGTGCGCCGTGAAGGGGCTGCGTAATCTACTTAGAATCTTTTTTGTGATTGGGTTAACTAATTCGTAAAGTTCATGGGGTTTTGTTTTACAAACCACAATGATTTATACGCATGTGTTAAAGCAGAGTGGGCAGGGCGTGGTTAGTCCGTTTGATTGTTTGTAGAAGTCCTTACCAATATCAACTAAACCAAGTCTTGTGTTTCAGGTAATAATTTTGCTATTGCAGAGTTGGACGGTTCAAGAAATAATCGGTTGAAAGGTTGTCTAGGTTAATTTTCTTCAATTTTATCGCCTCTTTTATTACGTTTTTTTTAAAATAAAAGGTCAAACAGTTTGTTTTGTTAATTAAAGAGAGGTTTTGTGTCTGATATTTGTGAGGGGTTTAACCCTATTGTGCCAATAAATCCCAGCATTATGATTTTGGGTACGATGCCCAGTGTGGCCTCTTTAGAACACGCTTTTTATTACGCACATCCTCGCAATGCCTTTTGGCCGATTATGCAACGGCTTTTGGGAGAGCGGTTTGCAACAAACGAGGAAAAAGCGCTGGCCTTAAAAGCGCACGGTATATTTCTGTGGGATGTGTTGCAAGGTTGTGAACGCAAGGGCAGTTTGGACAGTGCTATAAAGCAGCCTCAAGCGAATGACTTTGAAATGGTTTTTAAACAACATCCACATTTAACAGTTGTCGCTTTTAATGGCCAAGTAGCAGAAAAACTATTCAAACAACAGGTTCTTAAAAAACAGGTTTTGCCAGAAGACTTAATCTATGTCTCTCTACCTTCCACAAGTCCGGCTAATGCCCGTTTATCTTTGGAAGATAAAGTCTTGTTATGGCAAGAAAAATTAAAGCATCTGGTGTAGAATACTCAGCCAGTTTTACGGTCGATTTTAATCGGCATATTACGCACTTAAACTATAATCTTACAACGTATTTAAAGGAGCTTTGCCTTGGAAGCAGACAGACTTGAAAACGTAGTTCGTTCGGAACTACTCTCACCCGCCGGCACAATGAAGAACATGGAGTATGCGTTTGCATACGGTGCCGATGCGGTATATGCAGGGCAACCTCGATACAGTTTACGGGTACGTAACAATGAATTTGACGCGGAGAACCTTAAAAAGGGCATCGACCGTGCGCATCAGTTGGGCAAAAAGTTTTATGTAGTGAGTAACATCGCCGCACACAACTCAAAAGTAAACACCTACATGAAAGACATTGCCCCGGTGATTGCGATGAAGCCGGATGCGTTGATTATGTCTGATCCGGGTTTGATTTCGATGGTCCATGCCGAATATCCAGAGCAAGAGATTCATTTGTCTGTTCAGTCGAATGCGGTGAACTGGGCAACGGTTAAGTTTTGGTATCAAAACGGCGTTCGCCGAGTGGTGTTGTCACGTGAATTGTCGATGCAAGAGATTCGTGAGATTCGTGAAAAAGTGCCTGAGATGGAACTGGAAGTGTTTGTTCACGGTGCCTTATGCATTGCCTACTCTGGGCGTTGTTTACTGTCGGGTTACATCAATAAGCGTGATGCCAACCAAGGCACCTGTACCAATGCGTGTCGTTGGAACTACAACACTTACGAAGCCAAAGAGGACATTACTGGGGACGCCGTGGGTGTGCCAAGAATTGAAGTCGCGAATATTGATAACATTACCGATTTAACGGTTGAGTCTAATGTACCGCAACAAACCGCTGGGCCAGATGTGGCCGATTACAGCAATGCCGATGTGGATGCCTATGCGCCAACCTTGGGGGAAGGTGCCACTACTGATAAGATGATGTTATTGGAAGAGGAAGGGCGTCCGGGCGAGTTTATGCCGGCGTTTGAAGACGAACACGGCACGTACATTATGAACTCAAAAGACCTACGTGCGGTTGAGCTGATTCCTGAGATGGTCGATATGGGCGTGCACTCGCTTAAAATTGAAGGCCGTACAAAGTCTCACTATTATGTAGCACGTACCGCTCAGGTTTATCGTAAAGCGATTGATGATGCGTTGGCAGGCAAGCCATTTGATACTTCGTTATTATCCGATTTAGAGAGCCTCGCTAGCCGTGGTTACACCGAAGGGTTCTTGCGTCGTCACGTACACTCGGAATATCAAAACTACGAATACGGTGTGTCTAAATCGGATCGTCAGCGTTTTGTGGGTGAAGTGGTCGATGTCATTGAACGTGATGGCCGCTCTATGCTGGAAATTGATGTTAAAAACAAATTCTGTGTCGGTGACTCCATTGAAATTATGAGCCCAGCGGGCAATGTGTCTTTGGTGTTAGACCATATGCAAACCCAACATGATGAAGTGGTGGATTGCGCAAAAGGCTCCGGTTGGGTTGTGCGTATTCCTAACCCGTTCAAAGACTTAGATGACGAAACCTTAAAGTTTGGTTTGGTGATGCGCAATGAGTCTTGGGGTGGTGATGTCAAGCGTGATTCGGCGGCTAAAAAGGTCAAACAAGAGCAAGATGCCAAAGATATGGCAAATCGCGCGGCTGCACAGGCTTAACCATGGCACTGAAGATTTTAAAAGGCTGCATCAATTGCGATATGTGTGAGCCGGAGTGCCCCAATAAAGCCATCTATATGGGCGAGAAAATCTACGAGATTGACCCAGACTTATGCACCGAGTGCGTTGGCTTTTATGACAACCCAACCTGCATTAGTGTTTGCCCGTTAGACGTTATTATTACCGATCCGGATCGAGTTGAAGATAAAGAGACGCTCTATCAAAAGTTTACCGACTTGGTAAATGCGGATAAAATTTAACGTTTTAAACTCGCCATTTAAAAGCACTGTGATTCGTCCAGTGCTTTTTTGTTTGTAAAAGCCAGATTAAATGTTGGCAGGCCTGCTAACTTTATTTAAAAACCGTGCTTATCGATGTTCTTAATCAAGAAACGGTTTTAATTTCTAATTAAGCGTTGAACTTGTTGATGGGTTTTGTATGATGGGGTAACTTTTTTAAAAAGACTAAAGGGAAGAACATGTCACAAAAATTAGAGTTAATTAGTTTTAAACTTTGTCCGTTT
>JGI997J19993_1000362_pt1 | contig 14165 bp, 16 predicted proteins | sample Etolagbewater25m_FD_19993 | JGI IMG/M metagenome (IMG submission 19993)
AAATGCTTATCTTTTTTCATGCTTCATTTGATAGAGCTCTAAACTTGTTAAAATAACACTTAAGGGAGTGTTTGTCTCATGAACTGTATATCTCAAAAACTCTTTTTGGGAATCTAAAATATCTTCTGAAAACTTTTTTTCTTGTAATAAATTAAGATTTATTCTCTCTAAATCTGCTGTTTTCTTTTTTACTTTAGATTCTAAACCTGCGTTTAACTCTGTAAGTGTATGTTTTTGTTCACTAATAGTATCTACCATACTATTTGCATATTCAACCATAGTTTTAAACTCTTTAAAAAATATGACTTTAGGATTTAAAACCTGTTCATTGTGTGCAGTATCTCTAAAGAAGTCCAAAAAGGCTTGCATATCTCTGTCAATTAAATTATTGAATATTTTAAAAAACAGCAACATAATTGCAAAAAGTATAAATGATAAAGTAGCAATTGCAAGAGTATTTTTTATAAGCAAAGTTTTTAATTTTTGCTGTGTTTCATAGTATTCAACAGAGTGTTGTTCTAAAGAGGACTCAAGCTTAGAATTAGAGTATATAGATCTTTCATAATCATAATAACTTTCTGTGATTAGCAAGTACGCAAATACAATTGTAAAAAGAAAAATAACAAACGTCGTAAAAAGGCTCGCTTGTTTTATAGTAATAGAATTTGTCTTTATTAAAAAAAACGTATACAACCTGTTTAGGATATTTGTCATTAAAGCAACTTTCCTTCATTAAATAAAAATTAATAAAACATTATATCTATATTCTTTTTACACTATTTAGAAAATTTAACTATAATTGCAAAATTAAAAAACAAAGGTATAAAATGTTTGGAAGAGCAAAATTAAAAGATTACAATATTAGTGCAGAAGAATCATTAAAACAACAATATGCAAAAGTATCAACAGAAAAAGGTGATATTTGGATTAAACTATTTCCAGATGAAGCGCCGAACACAGTTGCAAACTTTGCACATTTAGCAAATAGCGGTTTTTATGACGGTTTAAACTTTCACCGTGTTATCCCTGGCTTCATGGCGCAAGGTGGATGTCCTGATGGTACTGGTGCTGGCGGACCAGACTGGGCTATAGCTTGTGAAACTGATACAAATACATCTGTTCATGTTCCTGGAACTTTATCTATGGCACACGCTGGACCAAATACTGGTGGAAGCCAATTTTTTATCACATTTGTTGATACACCTCACCTAGATGGCGTTCATACTGTTTTTGGTGCAATTGAAAGAGATGATGATGAGAGCTTTAAAGTGCTTTCACAAATTCAAGGTCAAGATGGTATTAAATCTATTTCTGTTGTAGAAAAAAGAGACTAAATAAATTACTCGCTTGAATGTTTCACTCTACAAGCGAGTAATTTATAAGATAGAATGGGGCATTAGCTCAGCTGGGAGAGCGCTTCGCTGGCAGCGAAGAGGTCAGCGGTTCGATCCCGCTATGCTCCACCATTATATTTTTTTTAAAAACAAGTTTTAAATAATAAAGGCAAAAATATTTTAGTACATATATGTTGTAGTGTAGATTCTCACTTTTTTTTAGAAAAACTTCAAAAAGATTATCCTGATGAAAAGCTTACAGGCTTTTTTTATGACCCAAATATTCATCCATATTCAGAATACCAACTGCGTTTACTTGATGTTCAACGTTCATGTAAAAAACTTGGTATAGAAGTTCTTGAAGGTGAGTATGATTTTGAGAACTGGATGCAAGCAGTACGAGGTTTGGAAAAGGAACCTGAAAAAGGCGCTCGATGTGAAGTATGTTTTGATAAACGTTTTTCAGTGAGTGCCCAAAAAGCCCTTGAACTTGGTGAGAAAAAAATCACAACAACCCTTCTTGTCAGCCCTCTAAAGTCTCAAGAACAACTCAAACGTGTTGGTGATGAATTTTATGCAAAAAATGGTGTTGAGTTTATAGCCGTAGATTACCGTTCAGGTGGTGGGACACAAGACCAGAGTCGCGTTACAAAAGAGGAACAGCTTTATCGTCAAGATTATTGTGGTTGTATTTTTGGTTTAACAATGCAAAGAGAACAGCAAAATAGACTCATGGATGAGATGTTTTCTCCTATCTCAAACGCAGTGCTGCCTGCCTCAATAGAAGAGCGTTTAAAGATGTATAATAAACGCAATGAACTTGAAGATGAAGCAATTAAATATAAAATTATTAAACAAAAGTTTTTAAACTACAGACAGCTTAATTTAAAAGTCACAGAAGGCAAAAAAACACTCTTACCTGCTTATGCACTCTCCTATTCAACGCTACCTAGAAAAAAGGCCCAAGGTCGTATAGAGTATGAGGATAAATCTATCCATTATTTTAATCGAGAAGAGATAAAATTCATCACTTTAGATTACTTCAATTCACTCTGTAAAACGCAGTATAAAACTATAAATGAACTTATTTTTAATCCACCAAGCTTTGATGAAGAGTTAAAAATCAGAAACGTTATATCTGACTTGAGTTACGACCTTACACCCATAATAGTTTTAGAAAACATAAATGATAAAAAACTTACAATTGAATTAGATGCGAAAACCTATGAAGACACAAAAGAAAAACTAATCATTATATAATCAAATTTTAGGTAAAATATCCAAAATTATTTACAAGGCTTTTCCCTATGATTATGGATGTTGTTGAAATTCAAGAAATTATACCCCACCGTTACCCTTTTTTACTCGTTGATAGAATTACAAATATTGTTAAAGATGAGAGTTTAATTGGTTACAAAAATGTGAGTATCAGTGAACCAGTATTTCAAGGTCACTTTCCTGGTCACCCAATATACCCAGGTGTTATGATACTTGAAGGTATGGCTCAAGCTGGTGGAATTCTTGCGTTTCAAAGCATGGAAATGACAAAAGAAGAAGCAGCGCAAAAAGTTGTTTATTTCATGAGCATCGATAAAGCAAAATTTCGCTCACCAGTAAAACCAGGTGACAAATTAGAATACCGTATTAGTGTTATGAAGCATAAAGGTTCTATTTGGATGCTTAAAGGTGAGGCTTATGTTGATGATAAAATAGTATCTGAAGCTGAATTAAAAGCTATGATAGTTGATAAATAGAAAGATAATTATTTATGTCTAATATATCTAAACTAGCCGTTATTGAAGATGGCGCTGTAATTGGTAAAAATGTAGAAATTGGAGCTTTTTGTTTCATATCAGCTGAAGCAAATATTGGTGATGGAACCACAATAGCTCAAAATGCCTGCATTTATGGAAAAACTACAATAGGAAAGAACAATAGAATCTTTTCACACGCTGTAATAGGTTCGATTCCACAAGATTTAAAATTCAATGGTGAAGATGTAGAACTCATCATTGGTGATGACAACACAATTAGAGAATTCACTCTTTTTAACCCTGGAACCAAAGGTGGTGGTGGCAAAACCATTATCGGAAATCATAATCTTTTTATGGGTTATGTTCACTTAGGCCACGATGTCATCATTGGAAATCACTGTATTTTAGCAAACGCAGCAACCTTAGCTGGACATGTTGAAATGGGTGACTATGTTGTAGTTGGTGGGATGACACCAATTCATCAATTTGTCCATATTGGTGACTATGCTATGGTTGGTGGAGCTAGCGCTTTAGCTCAAGATGTACCACCTTTTTGTATGGCGGAGGGTAATCGTGCAAGTCTGAGAGGTCTTAACCTTACAGGACTTAGACGGCACCTAGAACGTGATGATATAAATGCACTTAAAACTGCTTATAGAGAACTTTTTGAATCAGGGAAACCCCTTAAAGATAGCGCAAGCGAACTTTTAGAAAATAGTAAAAATCATTATGTAATTGACCTTTGTAACTTTGTAATAAAGACAAAAAGAGGAATTCCATTTGAGAGGAAAAATATATGATACATAGACACTGTAGCTTTTGTGATGCAAGCGAGAGCGATGAAAATCCACTAATTGCTGGTAATGGCGTTTATATCTGCAAAAACTGTGTAGTTAGTGCATATAAAATAATGTTTGGTGATGATAAAGAAGCTTCTGCAGTTGCAAATGAAGCCCTTCTTGACGCAGTTAATAATCTTATGACACCAAAAGAGTTAGATCACTTTTTAGGAGACTATATTATAGGTCAAGAGAGAGCTAGAAAGCTTTTAAGCGTTGCTGTTTACAACCACTACAAAAGAATTTTTAAAACAAAAAACGTGGCTGATGACGATACTGAAATAGCAAAATCAAACGTCCTGCTTATAGGGCCAACTGGTTCAGGGAAAACACTTATGGCTCAAACAATTGCTAGAGTTTTAAATGTTCCTATTGCAATAGCTGATGCAACAAGTTTAACAGAAGCTGGTTATGTTGGAGAGGACGTTGAAAATATTTTAACTAAACTTCTTCAAGCTGCAGATGGTGATGTTGACAGAGCACAACAAGGTATTGTTTTTATAGATGAAGTAGATAAAGTTTCTCGTATGAGTGAAAATCGCTCTATTACACGTGATGTTTCAGGTGAAGGTGTACAACAAGCACTTTTAAAAATTGTAGAGGGTTCAGCTGTAAATATCCCACCAAAAGGTGGTCGAAAGCATCCAAATCAAGAATTTATAACTATAGACACAACAAATATATTATTTATTTGTGGTGGTGCGTTTGATGGCTTAGAAGAGATTTTAAAACGCAAACAGGGTGAAAATGTTTTAGGCTTTGGACATGAAAAAAAGACTAAAGATGAGAAAAAACCAACTTTTGACATGGTAGAGCCTGATGATTTAGTTCATTATGGTCTTATTCCTGAACTTGTTGGTCGTCTTCCTATTATTGCCTCATTACAAGAAATAAGCGAAGCTGATATGGTTCGTATTTTAACCGAGCCAAAAAACTCACTTATCAAACAGTATAAAAAACTATTTTCTATTGATGAAGTAGAGTTGAATTTTGAAGAAGATGCGCTCAAAGCAATCGCAAACAAAGCTATAAAAAGAAAAACCGGTGCTCGTGGTCTTCGTGCAATACTTGAAGAAAACATGATAGACATTATGTATGAACTACCAGAATATGCAGGTTATGAAGTACTAATAACTAAAGAAGTAATTAATGATGGTGAAAAACCTGTTTATATTAAAAAATCTACAAAAAAAACAGCATAGCTTTAGTGACCTTAGCGGTCTTAGCGTAGATAACGGAATTACTTCCGATATCGTTTTAAACAAATGGAGGTTTCCTTCATTTTATGTAATAAAATTAAGGACAAAGAATGATATTTAACAAGATAATAGGACTCTTTTCAAATGATTTATCAATTGACTTAGGAACTGCAAATACAATTGTAATAGCAAAAGGGCGTGGAATTATTATTGACGAACCTTCTGTTGTTGCAGTAAAAACTGAAAAATATGGTCAACAAAGAGTATTGGCAGTTGGACACGAAGCTAAAGAAATGGTTGGTAAAACCCCAGGAAATATCAAAGCTATTCGTCCTATGCGTGATGGTGTTATTGCTGACTTTGATATGACTGAAAAGATGATTAGAAAGTTTATCGAAAAAGCTCATGGGCGTACTTCTTTAATCTCTCCTCGCATTATTATCTGTGTGCCGTACGGCCTTACACAAGTTGAACGTAAGGCAGTTCGTGAATCAGCATTAAGTGCTGGTGCACGTGAAGTATTTCTAATAGAAGAGCCTATGGCAGCAGCTATTGGGGCTGGTGTTGATATTCGTGAACCAACAGGTAACCTAGTAGTTGACATAGGTGGTGGTACTACTGAGATTGGTGTTGTTTCTCTTGGTGGTCTTGTTCTTTCAAAATCTATCCGTACTGCGGGAGATAAAATAGACCAAGGTATCGTTAACTACGTTCGAAAAAAATATAATCTTCTTATCGGTGAAAGAGTTGCTGAAGAGATAAAAATCAATATAGGAACTGCTGTAGCACTTGAAACAGAGCTAACAATGGTTGTTAACGGTAGAGACCAAGTAGAAGGTCTTCTTAGTTCAGTAGAACTTACAAGTGAAGATGCAAGAGAAGCGATGAAAGAACCTCTCAAAGAGGTGGCTGAAGCACTTCGTGATGTACTTGAAAGAATGCCGCCAGATTTAGCTGGAGATATTGTAAACAACGGTATCATGCTGACTGGTGGTGGAGCACTTATCCGTCAGTTAGACAAATACCTTTCAGACATTGTAAAAATTCCTGTATTTGTTGCTGATGAACCACTTTTAGCAGTTGCACGTGGAACTGGCCGTGCTTTAGAAGAGATAGACTTATTACAAGAATTATTTGAGAATGAATAAAAAGTTATTACGTTTTTTTTCAATCCTAATTGCACTCTTCGTGGGTGCATTATATTACACTAACTCCATTCAATCACCTCTAATATCTTTACAAAATGAAGTGAAAATTGGCTACCACAATACAGTTGAGTATATTCAAAACAAATTTAATAAACATTTTTTTCAAGCGGATCAAATCACTCAACTTCAAGAAAAACTAAATCAACATGAAAAGAATCATCTCATAATGCAGCAACTAGCCTCTGAGATTCATGATTTGTACAAAGAAAACAACTCAAGTCTCACAATGAATCCAAAAGTAGAGTTAGTAAGAGCAATCTCATATGAAAAATTTGGGGATTTAAACAGAGTATGGATGGAAATACAAAATTATGATTCAAATAAAATCTATGGTTTGGTATATAAAGAATTTGTAGCAGGAATAGTAATTTCGCAAAATGGTAGAGCCCTTGGACTTTTAAACAGAGATTACAAAAGCTCCTATTCGGTTAGTATTGGTTCAGACAAGGCTCCTGGTATTGCTCACGGAAACAATGATGAATATTTGGTAGTAAAATTCATCCCCTCTTGGTTTGAGATTAAAGAAGGTGATGAAGTTACAACTTCAGGACTTGATGAGATATTTTTTAAAGGTCTCAAGGTCGGACGTGTTATTTCAGTGAAAAAGTCCCAGGGTTACCAAAATGCAATTATTGAACAATACTATAACGCAAATGACCCAGACTATTTTCATATGATAAGAAGTGTAAAATGAGATTTTTAGTCATCTTATTATTACTTTTAAACCTAAACGCAGAAGAAAAAACACAAAACCTGACTCTTGGCTTGGGGCCATTTATTCAAACACAGCCATATGATAATGTAGATAATTTCATTTTGCCATCTCCTGTAATATTTTATGACAACGGAGTTTTTTACGTCAGATGGAGCCGTGCTGGAATATATTTTCTTGGAGACAAACAAAAAAACTATGCTTGGGGAATTTCTCTTACCGCACAGCCAAGAACTTATGGTTACGAGAAAAATGAAATAGAGGGAATGGATGAGAGAAAAACCACTTGGGAAGGCGGTTTAGCATTGAGTGCCAAAACTGACAAAGCATACATAGAAATAATGGTACTTTCTGATCTTTTAAATAGATATAACTCCTGGATTTTAAAAACAGAAGTTGGTTATGATTTTGAAATTGGTAATTTTTCACTTTACCCTAGCCTAGTAGCAGTATATCAATCATCAAAGTTTTTAGATTATTATTATGGTGTTAAACAGAGTGAAGTCGCAAGCTCTACTTTTTATCAATACACTCCAGATAATGGGTTTTTATTTGGTGCACAAACATACATAAAATATCCATTTACTGAGCAGTTATCAGCTTTTGCAAACATAAGAGTTGACCGATTATCACAAGAAGTAATAGATAGTCCTATAGTTACTCAAAAGTATATCTATTCCGGATTACTTTCTCTTATATACACGTTCAAATATTAAAAAGTAAAAGAAAAACTCATCAAATATTAAGTGCCTTTTAGCTATAATCTCTAAATTTTTAATACATTATTCTAAAGGTAAAAAATGCCAAAACGCACCGACATTAAAACTATTTTACTTATAGGTTCTGGCCCGATTATCATCGGTCAGGCTTGTGAATTTGACTACTCTGGAACTCAAGCTGTTAAAACGCTAAAAGAGGAAGGATATCGTGTAGTTCTTATCAACTCAAATCCTGCGACTATTATGACAGATCCTGAATTTGCAGACAGAACCTACATTGAGCCAATCAAAGAAGATATAATTGCTAAAATTATTAAAGATGAAAATGTTGATGCCGTTCTACCAACAATGGGTGGACAGACTGCGCTCAATGTTGCTACAAGTATGTATGAAAAAGGAATGCTTGAAGGTGTTGAATTTTTAGGTGCGACTCCAGAAGCTATTCATAAAGGTGAAGACCGTTCAGCTTTTAATGAAGCAATGGTAAAAATTGGTATGGATTTACCTAAAAGTAAAAATGCATACAGTGTTGAAGAAGCTATTGAAGTAGTAAAAGAGATTGGTTTTCCGGTAATTAGTAGAGCTTCTTTCACGCTTGCCGGTGGTGGATCAGGCGTAGCATATAATATGGAAGAGTTTAAAAAATTAGCTCACGAGGGTATCTCAGCTTCTCCTGTAAATGAAATCGAAATTATGGAATCTATGCTTGGTTGGAAAGAGTATGAGATGGAAGTTATACGCGACAAAGCTGACAACTGTATCATCGTTTGTGCTATTGAAAACTTTGACCCAATGGGAGTCCATACTGGGGATAGTATAACAGTTGCACCTGCTCTTACTCTTACGGATAAAGAGTACCAAAGGATGCGTAATGCTTCTTTTGATATCTTACGTGAAATTGGTGTTGATACTGGTGGATCTAATGTTCAATTTTCAATTTGTCCTAACACAGGTCGTATGATTGTAATTGAGATGAATCCGCGCGTATCACGATCTTCTGCACTAGCATCAAAAGCAACAGGATATCCTATTGCAAAAGTTGCAACTCTTTTAGCTATTGGTTACACACTTGATGAAATCACAAATGACATCACAGGAACTCCAGCATCATTTGAACCTGTAATAGATTATGTTGTAACAAAAATACCACGTTTTACATTTGAAAAATTTCCTGAAGCAGTGAGTACTTTAAGTACAAGTATGAAATCAGTTGGTGAAGCTATGGCAATTGGACGTACTTTTAAAGAGTCTATGCAAAAAGCTTTATGTTCACTGGAAACTGGACTTTGTGGTTTTGATGAAATAGATGCAGAAACTGAATTTGTAAAACATGAAATTCGTCGTCCAAACGCAGACAGAATGCTTTATGTTGCTGAAGGTTTTCGTCGCGGCATGAGCGTAGAAGAAATATTTGACATATGTGCTATAGACCCATGGTTTCTTTATCAAATAGAAGAATTAATTCAAACAGAAAGTACTATCACAGATAAAGTGCTCTTTGATCCTGCGTTTATGAGAAATATTAAAGTGGATGGTTTTTCAGATAAAAGAATCTCACAACTTATAGCGAAAAACTCCAATCAAGCTGTAACGGAAATGCAAGTTTATGAAAAGAGAAAAGCTTTAGGCGTACAATTAGAATTTAATGAAGTGGATACTTGTGCAGCTGAATTTGGAGCATTAACTCCATACCTGTACTCTACTACAAATATCACTAAGCTTCCAAATGTCACAACACGTATTAGTGAAAAGAAAAAAGTTCTTATTCTTGGTGGTGGGCCAAATAGGATCGGTCAGGGTATTGAGTTTGATTACTGTTGTGTTCACGCTGCGTTTGCTCTACGAGAAATGGGGATTGAGTCTATTATGTATAACTGTAACCCAGAAACAGTTTCAACAGATTATGATACTTCAGATGTGCTTTATTTTGAGCCAATTGACTTTGAGCACGTGAGAGAAGTAATAGAGAATGAGCAACCAGATGGAATCATTGTTCACTTTGGTGGACAGACTCCTCTTAAACTTGCAGATGGACTTACAAAAATAGGTGCTAATATAGCAGGAACACCATCTGCTGTAATTGATTTAGCAGAAGATAGAGAACAATTTTCTGACTTTGTAAACAGCCATAATCTGAAACAACCGGCAAATGGTTTAGCGCGCAAAAAAGAAGAAGCTGGACCAATCGCTGAAAGACTCGGATTTCCAGTTCTTGTTCGCCCATCTTTTGTTCTTGGTGGCCGTGGTATGAAAATCGTTTACTCTCACGCAGAATTAGATGAGTATATGGCACTTGCGATAAGTGTTTCCAATGAAGCTCCAGTTCTCATAGACAAATTTTTAGATCAAGCTATTGAGCTCGATGTAGATGCGATTTGTGATGGAACTGATGTGTATATTGGTTCTGTTATGCAGCACATCGAAGAAGCTGGAATCCACTCAGGAGACAGCGCTTGTTCTCTTCCTCCTGTAAATTTATCAGATGAAATGGTAGAAAAAGTTGAACAACAAACTAAAACTATTGCACTTGGTCTTGGTGTTGTTGGTCTTATGAATGTTCAATATGCAATATATAAAAACGAAATTTATCTTATTGAGGTTAACCCTCGTGCTTCACGTACGGTTCCTTTTGTTTCAAAAGCGACAGGTATGCCTTTAGCTAAAGTTGCTACTCGTGTTATGGTTGGCGAAACTTTAAGAAGTTCTCTTGAGTACTATGACAAATACAACATAGTTCAAGAAGTAAATGGTCTGTTAAAACCAAAATTAAAAGGTCATGTTTCTGTTAAAGAAGCAGTATTTCCATTCCATAAACTCTATGGTGCAGATTTAGTTCTTAGTCCAGAGATGAAATCTACTGGTGAAGTGATGGGGATAAGTAAAAACTTTGGTGTATCCTTCGCAAAAGCACAACTCAGTGCAGGAAATAAAATTCCAACTGGGGGAACTTGTTTCTTATCATTTGTAGATACTGATAAAGCCCATGCTCCAGAGATTGCAGAAGGTCTTCATAAACATGGTTTTAAACTTGTAGCTACAAAAGGTACACAACAGATTATTGAAAAAGCTGGTGTTCCTTGTGAGAGAGTTCTTAAAATTTCTGAAGGTCGTCCTAATATTGAAGATAGTATGAAAAATGATGAAATTGCTATGGCAATAAATACTTCTGATAATAATACATCTAAAAAAGATGCTGTTGTAATCCGTCAAGAAGTACTCAAACGCAGTATCCCTTACTTTACAACATTAAGTGCAGCAAGAGCTCTAATACTGGCACTAGATGAGATGGGTGATGATTCATGGTCAAACTCAACAGCAATACAAGATTTTCTAGTATAAACTCCAAGGTTATACTAACGCAAACCGACACTACTGTCGGTTTTTTATCTCAAGATGAGATAAAACTTCAAAACATAAAATCAAGAGACAGTTCAAAACCATTTATAAAAACATATGCTAACTTTAAAACGTATTTGAATGAAGGAAACAGAGTTCCAAACTCTAAAAAAAATTTAGTCAGACGTTCAAAAAAAACAACATTTATTATAAAAGGAATATCATTTAGAGTTACTCAAAATCAAACTAACTCAAACATTATAAGAACTATGCAGTGGAGTTACTCTACATCAGCAAATGAATCTGGAAAAAAATTTAATAGAGAGTTTTGTGAATTAAAAGCTGATATAATAATAGAAGATAATCATTCTCTATATGAAGGTATGCCCTCAGCTTTATATAAAGTGAATTCAAAAAAGATAAAGAGGTTAAGATGAGTAAATTTTTTCAAGCATTATTAACTGGTGTATTTTTTACATTTATTTTAGATTTTTTTATCTTTTTAGGTATTAAGATGAATTATATTGACAGATATGAGATTGATTTGTATTATAATATTTTGTTTGCTGATAACCAATGTTTCATTCTCTATCTAATTTTTTCTGTTCTTATTGGATATATAGTAATATATTTTGATAGCAACAAAATGAGTGCAATAATTCTTGGAATTTTATTTTCAATAGCAGCACTTACATTAATTCCACCTATTGGTGATTCCATAGGAAAATTAATTTTTATGAAAAAGAATGTAACTTTAATAGACAAGAAACATACTTATAGAGGTGATATTTATTATGAGGGTCGTGAGAAAATAACCTTCTACGATTATGAATTACAAAAAATGATAACATTAAATAAAAAAAGATTAAAAGGTAAAAATAAATGATAAAAATTAAAAGCAGAGAGGTTCTAGATGCCGAGTCATAAACATATTTCTTCAATAGCAGGTGGTATAGCACTAGGAAGTGCTGGTATTGCAATGATGAGTGTACTAACAGGCTGTGAAGCACCTCAAGAAGAACAAAAAAATAGGTTTTTAATCATTGAGCAACAAGCAAATGGTAAATACATTGTAGTTGAAGAGATGCCAACAGATGGTCCAAGCAGATCTATTATACGTGAAAAAGATGCTAATGGAAATACAACTGAACGTTTTATGAATGAAGCAGAGATGAAAGCCCTAGCTGAACAAGAGTACCAAAAAGTTCAAAATGGAACATCTGAAACCCTACAGGATGGTGGAGGCAGCGCAGGAATGGGTCTAGCTGGAACTATATTAGCAGTTGCTGCTGGTTCACTTCTTGGAAATATGATTGGGAATGCTTTGATGAATAACAAAAACTTTGCAAAAAACTCCGCGACTTCAAATAGAAGTGCCTATAGCCGTTCAGCAGCATCAAAAGCTTCTAAAAGCAGTAGTAAAAAGAGTTTTTTTGGCTCATCTAGTAAAACATCTAGCAGTAGAAGTTACGGTAGTTGATTAATGATTACATTACAAAAATTAAATCCACTTGATGACAAAACCTTAGAAGAGATAGGTTTTACTTGGCATACAGATAATGATGGAAGTAAATATGTTAGTGATGAACTCGTCGAAATTTCATCCAATGAGGCAGAAGCTTATTATCGTGCTACAAACGAAATATATGATATGTATGTTGAAGCAGCTGAATATGTAATAGAAAATGAACTTTTTTTTGATTTAGGAATACCATTTAACCTTATTGATATGATTAAAAAAAGTTGGGAAAATGATGTTCACTGGCATATATATGGACGTTTTGATTTAGCAGGTGGCATCGATGGAAAAGATATAAAACTTATAGAATTTAATGCTGATACTCCTACTGGACTTTTTGAAACAGCCCTACTTCAGTGGGCGCTACTTAAACAAAATAATATGGATGAAGAGAAACAATTTAACAATGTATATGATGGTATCAGAGAGAACTTTAAAAGGCTCATCACACTCTTCGATGATACAGACGAATTTGACAATCGATACGATGGTTGGAAAATCCTCTTTTCAAGTGTTGCAAACAATGATGAAGAAGAAGCTACTACAAAACTTCTTCAACAAATAGCTACAGATGCAGGTTTCAATACAGGCTTTGAGTACTTAGAAAATACTCATTTTGATGAGAATGGAATTTATGACGCAGATGAAAATCAGTATGAATACTGGTTTAAACTTTACCCTTGGGAAGATATAGCGCATGATGAACCAGAACTTGCAACAACCTTAACAAATATTATGCAAAATCAAAAATCTATTGTATTAAATCCAGCATATACCCTACTCTTTCAATCAAAAGGAATGCTTAAAATTTTATGTGATCTCTTTCCAGATTCACCTTATCTATTGCATACTGCGTTTGAGCCATTAGAAGGTATTAAACAAGTAGAAAAAGCTGTTTTTGGTAGAGAGGGTGCGAACACAACAATAATAAACGCAGATGGTAGTCTAGAAGAACAAACCGATGGACCATATGACAACTATAAAAAAGTATATCAAGAGTACGTAGAGTTTCCAAAAGATGTGAAGGGAAATAAATACCAAGCCGGAGTATTTTTTGCCTATGAAGCATGTGGAATGGGATTCAGAAAAGGCTCTGAAATTATGGACAATATGAGTAAATTCGTGGGGCATGTTATAGTTTAACATATCCCATCTATAAAAAGCTTATTTGTTTTTACACTTACCAGCTTCTAAATTCTTTCTGTTTTTATTCATAAACTTATTACCAATGCCTTTTACTTTTGTAAGGCCATCAACAGTTTTAAAACAGTTAGCTTGCCTATGCATAATAATTGCATCAGCCTTCTTCTCACCAACACCATTAAGAGACATCAATTCAGACTTCGTAGCACTATTAATATCAACTACTCCAAACAATAAACTTATTCCTAAAACCATCATAGCTAAAATTTTCATTTCAACTCCTTATATTAAGTTAGATGTATCATACAATAAAAATTAATATATAACAAATTAAATTACAAATTGTCATATTTTCTAAATATTTTTTTGATGATTAAATTCAGGAACTATCTCTTTTAGTTT
>JGI997J19993_1000363_pt1 | contig 14154 bp, 15 predicted proteins | sample Etolagbewater25m_FD_19993 | JGI IMG/M metagenome (IMG submission 19993)
AAAAACTCGACGATTATAAAATCTATCAAAAAGTCACCAAAAGACTGATTCCATACCTCTTTTAATAACCTAACTCAATGTCGGCTTGTTAAACCCACTTGATCACCAATCAATCGGACTTTACCCCTGCTTTGACCCTAGTGTTTAGCGCCATAAAGTGCGAAAATAGTGGCCATTAATTTTTAAGAAACCAAAGATAAGACCTGTTATGACAAACACCAAACCCACTCTTTTAAGCGGCATCCAACCTTCTGGCGACCTAATGCTTGGCAACTACATCGGCTCCATTAAAAACTGGGTAAAGATGCAGGACGACTACAACTGCTTGTTTTCATTGGTGAACATGCATGCGATTACCGTTGAGCAAGACCCAAAAGAATTACATAAACGCAGCTTGGATTTTGTGGCCCTGTATTTGGCAGCTGGCATTAATCCAGAAAAAAGCACGGTTTTTATTCAATCGCACGTTCCTGAACACGCAGAATTAGCTTGGATTTTAAACTGCTCAACCTACATGGGCGAGCTAAACCGCATGACGCAGTTTAAAGACAAGTCACAAAAACACTCGCAAAACATCAACGTAGGACTTTACGACTATCCGGTTCTAATGGCCGCCGACATTCTACTCTATCAAGCGGAAATGGTACCGGTAGGCGCTGATCAAAAGCAACACTTAGAACTGACCCGCGACTTAGCGACCCGTTACAACAACCGCTTCGAAAGAGAGTTGTTTAAAGTACCTGAGCCATTTATTCCACCGACTACTTCCGGTGGACGCATTATGAGCTTACAAGATCCGCTGTCTAAAATGTCTAAATCAGACGACAACAAAAACAACTTTATCGGTTTGTTGGATGACCCAAAAACCATCCTTAAAAAGTTCAAAAAAGCCACCACCGACTCAGGCGCAGAAATTCACTACGACCTTGAAAATAAACCGGGGGTTTCTAACCTGCTAACCATTTACTCGGTGATTAGTGGCAAGTCTATTCCAGAAGTCGAAAAGCATTTTGAAGGCAAAATGTATGGTCATCTAAAGGTCGAACTGGGTGAATTGGTTGCCGATTACTTAGAACCCATGCAATCTCGCTTCCACGCAATTCGAGAAGATGAAAGCTACCTACGTGACGTTTTAAAACAAGGTGCCGAACAAGCACGCAGTCAAGCCTCGCAAACCTTAAAGTCGGTTCATGAAGCGATTGGATTTGTTTTGCCTTAATCAACTTTAAACATTGTCCAAAAAGCAAAAAACCTCGTTTAAACGAGGTTTTTTTATGCCATTTAAAGACTCAAAATAAAGTTGGCAGGCCTGTTAACTTTATTTAATGTTTGGTTTTATCAGAGCCAATTAATAAATTGTACGCATTGTCATAAGCCAGCTTTTTAGACACCTCTGGCGGTAAATCGTTTAACCATGTGTGAATATCGGCCACCACCGAATCAAAGGTGTTCCAACGATTCACACTAAAGGTGTCCACCGCAATCATAAAGCGGTCTTGGTAGTCTGTAAACAGCGCTTTCCACTCCGGTGCTAAGGTTCCCGTTTGTAACAGCTGTTTGTCACGTACTGAGGTATCAATATACAAATTATTTGGATGACGTTTCAATACCGCTCGCAAAAAGTCAGGATCTGGTCGAGTACCCAAATGCGCCCACAAAATCGTCACATTCGGCGCTTGTTCAAAAATCTCATCTAAAATCGCAGCATCCCCATGCACCTGCAACATTAAATTGCGCTCCACGGCAATTTCAACCACTCGTTTTAACACCGGGCTTTTGCGATCTTTCGCAAAAATATGTAGTTCACCAATTCCTCTGTAAATTCCACTCTCTAAGGCTTTTTCTAAACGTGGAATGACCGACTTGTCAAACATCCAATAACGTTTATCGATTAAGGTTCGGTACAACCCCAAAAATGGAATAATCCGCTTTGGCGCATAATCATATAAGGCTTCCGTGCCATCGTTCGGCGTACTCGACACCAACGCATACTCCACATTATTGCGATCAAAGATTTCAATCACCTGCTTAGGCGAATACACCTTCACGTCTTCACCGCCATAATGCAGATGACTATCAAAAAGCACCTGGTCATTGGAACTTGCTTGTACAAACCCAAGCCAAAAGAATATCGCTGAAGCGAATAAAAATCTTAAACAATTACCCAACTCTTCACCCTCCGTGATTCTTTAGTTCTGATCATGTCGATCTAAAAAGTCTAACAGACCGTCTAAAAACATTGGCCTAGCGAAGTAGTAACCTTGTATAACATCACAGTTTAGAGAGTGTAAACAAGCAAACTGTTCCTTATTTTCAACACCTTCAGCAATAACTTTCTTGCCTAAGTTATGCGCCATTGAAATAGTCGCCGCAACAATCGCATAATCATCTACGTTAGAATCAACCTCATCAATAAACTCTTTATCAATCTTTACGTAGTTTGAATTTAAAGCGCGTAGCATGCTTAATGAAGAGTAACCTGTTCCAAAGTCATCAATAGATAGTGTGATGTCATTTTCATTAAGATTATTTAAGTATTGAATTACTTCAGGCTTCAGATTTGCAAAAGCTGTCTCCGTAATTTCTATGTCAAACTTTATCTCACCACCAGAATGTAAAATTAAAGGAGCCAATACTTCTTGGATACCTTTTAAATTTGTTAATAGCTCAGCTGAAATATTAATACTAATATGCCCTTTATACCCTGTGTTAGCTATTTTTTGCATGTCCTCTATTAAACGCTGAACTGTCCAAATAGAAATAGAATGAATCAAGCCTCTCTTTTCTGCTAGAGGGATAAAGAACGCTGGGCTGGTTTTTTCTTGCGAAACTTGTACTTCAGGAAGCCATCTAATAAGGGTTTCAATACCTACAACTTGACCTGTTTTTGTATCAATTTGTGGTTGGTAAGCGAGAAGAAACTCATTACGTTCTACTGCATGAGAAAGCTGAGAAACAACATTTAGCTCTTCTCTTATTTGTTTATTCATACCTGATTGATAGAGAGAAAATTTACCACGACCGTTTAGTTTTGATTCATATAAAGCAATATCAGCCCTAGAAATTAACTTATCAGCAACGCTATTTTTGGATGCCTCTGCAATACCTAAACTCACATTTGTTAAGATCCTCTGACCACCTATATCAAAAGGCGTTTTCAAAACGTTTAAAATCTTTTGAGCTATGACGGGTACATCAGAGATCTGCTTTACCTGAGATAAAATAGCAAACTCATCCCCTCCAAACCGTGCAAAAAAGTCAGATTCGCGCAAGCTTTGCTTAACCCTATCTGCAAAATTAATAAGCAATGAATCGCCAACTGGATGCCCAAATGAATCATTAATGTCTTTAAAGTGATCCAAATCTAGCATGATTAAAATTAACTTATATTTCGAATAACGTAATTTTTGCAAATTTTCAGTTAGGATTTTATTAAAATAACGTCGGTTAGGTAAATCGGTCAATGGATCAAGGTAAGCTAAACGAGTTATGGTTTGTTCTTGTGCTTTATGCTCAGTAATATCATGAAAAGAAACAACCACCCCTTTGATAGCACCCTCTTCAACAACAGGCGTACTTCGATATTCAACAGGAAAGCTTGTGCCATCTCGACGCCAAAGTACTTCGTCAAAAATATGAACATCATTGCCAGTTTGAATTGGTCTCATCATATTGCATTCGCACATTGGTATCTCGTTTCCAGCTATGTCTGAATGATGAATTAAGTTGTGATTAATCGTACCAATCAACTCAGTTTCCCTGAAACCAAGCATGCTTAATGCCGCAGGATTAGCAAAAGTTGTTACCCCACTTGCATCAATCCCAAATATACCTTCTGAGGTATTTTCTAACAGTAATTGTGATAATTTTTGGTGTTCTAAATATTCTGTTAAGTCGATTAAATATCCATAAATACTGATTGGCAAGCCATCGCTGTCATAGTCAACACGTGTATAGTCATAAAAGTTACGATATTTTCCAGAAGATACTTTAAAGCGGTAAGACTGTTCAAATTCCACATCCTGATTTTGTATATGTAAAGCGACATCTTTCTTAGCAGAAATTAAATCAACTGGATGAATATGGTTTGAAAAGCCAAACTTTTCTGACATTACCTCTTCAGGTAAATAGCCCATGACTTGCTCAACGTTATGCGAAACCGATGTAACAGGCAAACGCTCTGAAGGTTCCCAACTAAATACAACCGTTGGTCCACCTCTAAAAAGATTTCTTTCTTTTGTAACAACTTTTTCAAGTTCTTTTTGTCTCGTAACGTCTCTTACCGTTGCATGAAGCACTTTATTAGAACCTGAGTCAATTAACCTGGCCGAAATTGAAGCAAAATAAGTAGAACCGTCTTTGCGAGTATGCACTCTTTCAAAAGAGATTGATTCAGAACCCATGCTGTTTGTATACTCATGAAAAGACTCGACAGTCATTTCCTTATCCCAGTCATAGATGTTCAGTGCATGCATTTCTTCAGGTGAATAACCCAATAATTTAGAAGCTAAATCACTACACTCAATAATATTTCCTGAGTCAATACTCATAATAAATATCGCATCTGCAGACAAGGTCATCAGACTCTTGTAACGTTGAGATTCGTTTTCAAATTTTATCTTAAGTTTTCGTTGTTCAGTAATATCGTCTAATACCCACACGACTCCTTTAGATAGGTCAGCGGGAATATTAGAATCTAATGCCTTACCACTTATAGTTACCCAAACCTCCTCACCACTCTTTTTTCTTAAGGGATACTCAATTTGTAAGTTTTCGTGATGTCTTAACGTCTCGTAATACATCTTGCCAAACTCTTGAAAGTTTTGTTCATTCAAATGTATTTCACGCAAAGAGGTACCAAGCATATCGTCAATACTGTCATAACCTAAAATATCAACTAAACGCTGATTGCATTGATGAGGAACTCTGTAGTCTTTTAACAACAAAATACCGACCATTGAATTGTCAAAAACCGCGTTTAATTCAAGTTGGTTATTAAACAAATCTTTAAGTGCATTAACTCTCTCTGAGACGGGGTTAAAAAAACCAACCAGCAGTTTCTCTTCTACAACTTCAAGCATATTTGCAGTTATATCGACATGTATAAAAGAACCATCTTTAAGGATAAGCTTTTCTAGGATCGTTTCTAGACCTCTTTCAGCATGTAAAGAATTAAGATGAGCTGAAAAAGAATCTGCTTCAAGCGTAGTTTCTGGATGCAGCACTGTTTGAGGTTGGTTAATTAACTCCGTTAAGGAATAACCAGATAAGTTACAAAAGGAGGGGTTAACGTAGGTAATTTCTCTAGAGTCTACCTTGGCAATAACAACCGCTACTGGCAAGACATCCATGACATGTATTAATTCGTTGTAACTATTGAATGGTTTTATTTCCATTAAGCATAAACTCTTGATTTTTTTAAGTATACATTTTTTTCACATATATCGAATCAAAATTTTTAATACTGACTTGAACCCTAACCATCAAAAAGAAATTGTTTAGTAAAATAATAAAAAATGACTAAATTAACTGAAATAAAAAGCACTCTATTAAAGAGCAATATAGGATAAATAAACTTTTTTAAAAAAACAAAAAAGCCCCGTTAGATTAACTAACGAGGCTTTAAAATATGGTGCGCCCGAAGGGAGTCGAACCCCTAACCGCTCGGTTCGTAGCCGAGTTCTAATTATAAAAAACTCAAATACTTGCATAATATCATTCCCAAAAATTTCACCTTTTACAATATTGTTTCTATGCTTTCTTATTCTACTTTTTGGGAACTTTTATGACCTGCATCTTTACCTAAATGATATATAAACAACAAATCTTTTATATCTGCATTATTTTTAATAATAAATTTGAACAGTATTTTATTTACCAATTCTTTTTCAAATAAACCAAGACCATCTTTATCAATATTTTTTTCTAAAATCTCTATTGCTAATTTTTCAGCATCTTCAATACTTATATCTTCTTTATTCTTTTTACAATCTAAATTAAGTGCATAACAAACTAATTCAGGCATTTTTTCAGCAATTGCTTCAATAGACCCTGATTTCATTTCTTGTTTACCAGACAGCCATTTACTAACCGTTCCACCGCTGCAACCAGTTATTTCAACCAAACTACTTTGATTTAATCCTTCTCTTTTCATGTACTCTTTCATTCTATCAATCAATTTTATACCCTCATAAAAAAATTAAATTAAAAACTCTAGGGCATATTGCCCTAACGCAACTTTACTTCGTTTAAGAATAATTATATTCTTTTACGAAACATAACAACGTATAGGTTTTAAATGACACATTTACCAATAGAAAACCAATATTCGCCATTTGTAACTGTTGATAGATTTTCTGAATTAACAGGTTTAACTAAAGGCCAAGTATCACGTTTAATTCGTGAACGATATTTACCTGTTTTCAAGTTATCTAATAGTAAACAGATTTCAAAGGCTTATTACATCAATTTACTACAAATAAAAACTGAGTTAGAGCAGAACACCTCTAACGTTATTAATCTTTATAAAAAGGAAAATTAAAAAATGAATATAACAGTACCTTTAAAAGTTATCGCTGCTGATCGTGGCGTTATTGATACCGATCGTGAAGGTAATGCATTACCAAAAGATAAACATTTCGAATGGGCTTCTATTTCTGGTCTTTCACCTGTCCCTTTTGATTCTGTTGATAAAGTTGGAAATTCTATCATTAAAATTTCTTGCGATCCTCATCTTATAGACAAGCTTCGTGACCTTCTTAAACCTGGTGAAGTTAAAGATTTTGTTTTCAATTGTGAACAACGTACTGGAGCAAAAAACAAAATGCAACTTTTTGCAGTTGATCTATCTAAAGAACCAATTAAGTAAGACACAACTAGAAGGGAATTCTTTAGAGTTCTTTTCTGGATTCTGTTTTAGGAATCACTATGCCGAAATACCAAATAGTTTGTGAAGTTCAACAAAGCAGTGACATTTTCATAGAACCAGATCGTTCAGGTGATTATGTTGTTTGCGATGGTGGAATTATTCAATTAATTGAATATCAGCCTACATTGGGAGATCTCTCACTAACTGAAGTTTCGGAATTGATTTCAGGAGCTATTTTAGTTTTTGCAATCGCTTTTATTTTTCGTGAAATTTATCAATTTATAAAGGATACACAATGAAAAAGTTTATTTCTTCAATTGGCTTTATTGCCGTTACTCTTTTTTCAGGCTTAACAATGGCTGCTGGCTCTGTTGATACAACTGCTGTTATGTCCACCATTAATACAGATGCAATTCCAACAATTTCAGAATTGGGCATTGCAGTTCTTGGCGTTGCCATTCTAATTGCCGTTTTCAAATGGGTTAAACGAGTGTTTTAAAAAAACTAAAAGGTTAGGGAGTTTCTTAGCTCCCTTTAATAATTATGACATTAAGCACTTACTATTTACTTGTTTTTTTAATTGCCCTTTTCATTCTCTTCAGATAATGAAAATAAATCTATTGGTATACCATGCGTAAAAATTTACTAATTACATTAGCTTTATTTTCCTTATTTGTTTCTTCATCTTCTTATGCAAGAACCTTCCAACCCTCTATATCAACAACAACTCTACAATCTTCTATTTATGATCGAATTAATTTAGGCTTTACTCAATTAAACCCTTACCTTCCACAAAACACTGATCAACAAACTGTAACTTTATCGGTTGATCTTGGGTATTACAGCTCTAATTCAATTGTTATAACTGCCAATGCCTTTTCAAACTCATCTTTAACATTTGACTTTAAGGGAAACATTTATATAGATTCTGATGTAAATGGCCTCCCTTTATTTTTTGAAGAAGCATCAGGCTATAACTCTGCTAATAAAACTTGGACAGGCCAAGTTTACAGACAAACATTTAAAAAACTTAGAGCTAATTATTCTTCTGGAAATACTGAATTTTGTGCTGTTTATGACTCTCAAGAATTGGTTAATGGCTCTGCGCCTGAAGATACAGGCTATCGTATTGTTTCATCTAACGAAGCTATTAACCTTTCTAAGCAAAAAATTAGCCTTCAGTTTCCTGACTGCTCAACTCTTCAAGATGATGGCCAAAAATCTTTCAGCTTAAATAATGTTCAAATAAAGGCTGCTCCTTTAGATTCTTCAATAATTTCTTATGAACAATTTAATTCACTATTTTCAACTGATGAATTACTTTATGAGGCCGTTTCTAATAAACCTTCAGATTATCCTGCAACTGCATCTACTTTTATTCCAAAAACTAATATTCTTTTGGGTAGCAATTACCAATTAATTACTCAAATTCCTGATTGGTATGATCCTTTAGACTGTCAAGAAAACGACACTTTTCCAAGTTGTACTGAATCCCCTGATACAGAATCTAACACTGATACTGGTTCTAACACTGATACTGGTTCTAATACTGATACTGGTTCTAACACTGATACTGGTTCTAACACTGATACTGGTTCTAACACTGATACTGGTTCTAACACTGATAATGCTTCAAATCAAGATTCAACTAACCAAGAAGTTATTAATGCATTAAATGATAATTTTGACCGTTTTGAGGAATTTTTTAGAACATCTATTGATGAAAGCACTGGTTTAATTACTCAATCTATTTCTGATAATACAGAACAAATTAGCCAAGATATTCAAAATCAAACCACTACATTATCAACTGCTATTCAAGATCAAACAGCCTCTATCAATTCATCAATTCAAGACCAAACTAATTCCATAACAGATAAATTAGACACAACAAATAATCTTTTATCTGATTCAAAAGACACTCTTTCAGATATCAAAGATATTTTTGAAGAACAGCACCCTCAATCAACTGAATTAGAAGATTTAACTGATGAAGATCCTTTTTCGGAAATTGAATCAAAAGCTGATCAGGCTTCAGCTGATTTAAAAAATGCTCTTGATGATAATAGCCAAACTATAACTTTAGACCAATTCAATTCATCTTTATTCTCAACCCCTTCTTCAAACAATAACCGAGATTTGTCCTTTCACATATTTGGAACAAAAATGGATATTGATTTAGATCCTATTTTTACCGTGGCTAATGCGGTTTCTTTCTTGTTAATTATTTCCGCTCTAATTGTCGGATATAGAATTGTAAATGAGGCCTTTTAATGCCTGCTGCACTTATATCAATTGTTCAAGCATTTATTTGGCTAATAACAACAATAACTGCTTTTTTTAAAGGCACAGCTGCTGTTGCTTTTTTCACTTATGTTTTTAGTTCACTAGCTTTCAAAGTCATTTCATCACTTGGAATAGGTTACGTAACCTTTGATTTAACAACTGAATTTCTTGATTATGGTAAACAACTTATTACAAGCGAATTCGCTTCTTTAAACTCATTTCAACATGGCTATTTAATAATTGATTTAATCAACTCATTACGTCTCACTGAAGCAGTTTCAATTGTTTTTTCAGCCATAACGATAGCTTTTACCCTAAAGAGCTATAAATGGGCTATTACTGCCTTTACTAAGTCCTAATAAATTTTATAGGTTATTAAAATGATTTATTTATATTCAGGTTTGCCAGGAACTGGAAAATCATTATTTACAATCAATGATGTAATTAATGCTTCTGAAAATTTCAAAACAGAAGAAGGCTTATCCAGACAAGTATATTTTTACAATATTACCTTTCTCAATGATCATGACAAATACTCAACTGTTGAAAACTGGATACAATTAGACCAATCCGATCTATTACAAAACTTACCTTTGTTACTTGATGATAAACACCCTGTTATTAAACAAGGTTCTATAATTCTGGTAGACGAATGCCAAGACATTTACCCAACTAGAAGATCTGGTGAAGCACCCAACTGGATAACTTTTTTCGAAAAACACCGCCATACAGGTTGCGACTTCTTTTTAATAACTCAAAACACCTCACAAATGGATGCACATTTAAGACGTTTAGTAGGTGAACACCATGATTTAAAACGTGTTCTTGGTAGAGACTTAGTTAGTGATAGTGTTCTTGGCAGAGTTCAAGAAGGAAAAGACAAAGACTCTGAAGAGGCCATCAAAAACAAAAGAACTTACCCCAAGTCTCTTTTTGGACTTTATAAATCCGCTGTAATTCATACACATAAAAAGCCATTACCCGCAAAAATAAAATATGTTTTACCCATTACTTTTATCTTGGTTATCTATTTATCTTATTCAGCAATTACAGGTTTAAACTCAATAGCCGATTCTGATTCACAAGATATAAAATCAAATACAGAACAATCAAAATCAATTAAACAACTCCCTAAAGTGTCTTCAACTATATTCGTAACTGGTGAAATTATTTACAAAGGTCGTATAAAAACCTTTTTTGAAATTCTTATTGATTCAAAAGAAGAAAAAAGTTTTTTATCACTTACTGAAATAGAATTACAAAACTTAGGGTATTCAATTAAGAGAGTAACTGAATTGATTTATTTGGTTGATGATGTGCTCGTAACAAGGAAGCCGCTACCGCAATATCCCGCTGATTATCATATTGATTCAAACAATGAAGATAATTCAACACAATCAAATAATTCAAATGCAACTTCATCTTTGCTGTAAGCCTTGAAATTATGTTCGTATTTGTGCTTTAGCACATTCGCACATAATCAAGGCGCAGCTAATAGAGTTCTTGTAACACTCTATACTTATAAATTAAAAAACGCTGTACATGGTCTGTACGCTGTTTTACAAAAAAAAATCAAAAAAAAGGGGTGCTCTAACACCCCTTCAGATCATCCATAAAACATAAAAGGAATAATTATGGACTTAAATAAAATTATACCACCAACAATTCCAACAAATAATTCTGATTCACCAACTTTTTTACTACCTTGTGGATCTCTTTGCACTTACCCACAATTTAAGGTTTTATCCCACACTGTTGACACGGTATCCCAATTCTATGACTGCAAATTAGATCAACGTTTATTTTTAGAAATTGATAACCATATTTTTGATTTAGACAAAAAATTCAGAGAAGAGGTTGAAGAGTATAGAAATCTAAAAAAACTCTCTCCTGAAGCTTCAAAGTCTGCTCAAAAACCAAAAAGACAAACAACCTTCATTGATTTTGAAGGCCGTAATTTAGCCGTAAAAAAAATGGGTAAGGTCACTCAATACGCTTATTCATTCCAGGATCAACAATATGGTATTCAGTTTTTCTTAAAATCTCATACCAAACAATGGGACGTGCACGCCTCTCATGTAAAGGTTACTTTATCACCTCAATTTTTATCTTTACCTTTAATCGAACAAAAGGACTATATTCATAAATTTTTAAATTTCTTTTGTCTTGATTTTGAAGGTTCAAAATTCAATGAACGATCTTTTGAAATGCATTACGCAATTGATTTCCAAGTTGGCGAAGGAAAAAAAGGGATAGATCATATATTTCCAGACTATCAAAACAGAGTTAAAGGCTCTCGCTCTAATAAATGTGCAATTTATGAATCTTTAAAAATGTCTTTTGATGCTGCTGAATCTTCATTGATTTCTCACGGTCGAAATATTACTGAATCTGTAAGAATTGGCCCACGTAATGGACTACAAACAGAAATTTACATCAAAGATCTAGATGCAAAGAAAAAAGACAAACTAGATTATTTTGCTGATCAATGGGGCGACTATGACAAAAACTCACCTGTATTCCGTCTAGAATCACGTGCTCATCAAACTGTTTTACAAACTTACGAATTAGGCACAAATAACTATTTAGACTTTCTATCGGTTAATGATTTCTCTGTTTTCTTTGAATTATTATCTAAACGCTTCCGAGTAATGGATCATTCAGGTAAATATCTAGATCCATTATGGTTTTTAATCCTTCAATCATTTGATAACGTCAAACCTGTTTCTAGATCAGAAAAGCACTATGAAAAAAGAATTGATTACAACGAACAATTAACCTTCGGCAATTTCTTTTCTATGCTTGCTAAGCAAGGTAAAAACATCTTAGACATTCAATCTTATATGTTGTCTATCAAAGAGTTTGAATCATATTTAGAACGTAAACTTGGATTTAATTCTGATAATCCCTCCTTCATTGATATGGCAAATGATTTTTTTGATAAGAAAATCCTAGAATACTTTGAAAAACACGGTTTTAACCGCCTTCAAGCACGCTGTATCAACGTTTCAACAAAAAACGTTATAACAACCCAGAATAATCCAAAATCTCCTGTTTGGTCACGTCCATTAGGTAAAGCGTTAAAGCTTCTTAATCCATTACAAATCTTAGTTGATAAAAAACGCAGAGTTGTTTTCAAAGATGATTTTGCTGAATGGAAAAAAGGAGAAATCGCCATTGTTGAAAAAGATTTTGCTATTCATTTATCTAACTGCAATATTGCAAATCTTCTTTCAAGTGCGGGCAATTTTAGGAGTTCTTATGGCTAGACTTCTAAAATATGAAGATCTCTCTGAATGGTTTGGCTATAAACGCCCCTCAGACATTATTAAACAGCTTCAAAAGTTAAATGTAAGTTATTACCTTGATAAAGACAAAAGGCCTATTACAACCCTTGAAGCTATCAATTCACAACTAATAAAAAAGGATTCTAATGACTGGGAAAAAGGTTTTTCTTAATTGCAAACAACCTCCTAAATATTGTTATTTCAGAAAAGGTCGTTGGGTTTATATTCATTACAAAAATGGTGAAAAAACTAAAGAGATACCTTTACGTGATGGCCGTAAATTATTAAGAGAAGATGCCAACTGTTCAACAATACATTCATTAGTTGAATCTTTTTTTAATTCGCCAAGTGATACCGTCCAGTTTCTTTTAGAAAGGTATTTAAAAAGCCAATACGCTAGAAACCTAAGCGTTTCCACTCTTAAAGGTTATGGCTATTATTCAAATACAATATTGAATATGCCAATGAAAAACGGTAAGTGTTTTGGTGATATGCCTTTTGATCTTGTAACGCCTGGAATAATTACAAGATATTTAGATAAAAGAATTTCACAAGGCGTTTCAACTGTTGCAAATAGAGAAATTGAATTATTAAGTGCTGCATATAATTGGTCAATTGCAAGGGACTATGCAAAGTTCAACCCCTGCACTGGTGTTCGTCACTTAAAAGAAAAACCAAGAAAAAAATACATATCTGATTATGAATACAACAACCTTTTAAAATTTTCTGTTGGTAAACCCTTGTATTTTGCAGCCGAAATAACCTATTTATGTCGTGCTCGTGGTGTTGAAGCTTGGAATATATCGCTTTCAAATATTGATGATTCAAAAGGTCTTTTTATAGAAAGGACAAAAGGTAGTTTGCCCGAATGGACTACATGGACACCAAGACTTAGAGCCTTAATTGATGATGCTTTAAAATTACGTCAACAAACTATTGATTCAATTAAACGATCTGGCCGTGTTTATAAACCTACCGATCATTTATTACTCACCAAATGGGGCAAACCTTATACAAAGAATGCAAGAGATTCCGCATGGCAATCTATTTACAAAAAACTTGTTGAATCTGGTATTGCAAGCATGGAAAAAGATAAGCGTTTCAGTTTTCACGATATTAAAGCAAAAGGTGTCTCAGATCATGCCCTTCATGAATCAGGCCATAAAACCGAATCAGCAAAAGCCAGATATTTAAGAAAAACTAAAGAAGTAGAGGCAACACGATGAAAATTACCCTTCAATACATATTTATAAATTTACCAATGATCTTACTGTTAATTAATGTTTTATCTTCCCTTATTCTCACGATTGAATTAGTTTCAATAGTTAACGAATTAAATACAATGAAAATGATTTAAATATGATTACGGGGGGCTGGGGTCTCCCCAGAAAGCGTAGCGTAGATTTGCAAGCATAAAAACCAACAAAATTATTATTCGCGAACTATATAAATAAAGTCCTTAAAGAAATAACCTCGCGCCATATTTAGCAACTTTTTACCCCTTGTGGGTAAAAGCGTCGAGGACTAAATATAAACACAGTAATATTTTTTTGGGATTTTTTTTGGGAAAAATAAAAAAGGCCTGTAACGATTTCTCATTACAGACCTTTTAAAATATGGTGCGCCCGAAGGGAGTCGAACCCCTAACCGCTCGGTTCGTAGCCGAGTACTCTATCCAATTGAGCTACGGGCGCGTGTTTTGTTGGTGCGTAT
>JGI997J19993_1000365_pt1 | contig 14010 bp, 9 predicted proteins | sample Etolagbewater25m_FD_19993 | JGI IMG/M metagenome (IMG submission 19993)
GAGCTTTTTAACCAACTGATTAATCCGGGTTACGAAATTCCAGAGAACGAAAAACACAATATCACCACTGAAATGGTCGCCGATTCGCCAAGCTTAGTGGAAGCTTGGGATGACATTCACCAAGTGTTAAAAGAGGCCGACATTGTATTGGCTTACAGCACCGAAAGTGACTTTGCTTATTTAGAAAAAAGTGCCGAAAAGAAAATTCTGCCGTTTGAACTGGATTATGCCAAATGGTTAGATGCCGCTGAATTAAGCAAGGATTTAATTGGCGCACTACGCTGGCATAGTGAACGCATGTATTGGTTCTATAAAACACCTAAACTCACCGTCGCTTATGAGCGTATTTTAGACAAACCGTTTCCGGGTGACGCGCATGATGCCTTGGCCGATGCAGTCGCGACTGCAGACCTGTTTAAAGCGATGTTGACCAAAGGGCGTAAATCTCAGGTGGCCATTAAAAAACCGAAAGCGGCGAAAGAGACCATTACCAATAATCCATTTGCCGCGGCGTTTGCCAACGCTAAAAAGGGATAGGTAGATAAAACTATGTGTGATTCAACAAACTCTAACGACTCTCAACACACCTTTAAACAGCTAGAAAAAGCCAAACAAGGTGACACCTTTGACTGGGCTTCACTAAAAGATCAGGTAAAGTTTGATGCGGATGGTTTAGTTCCGGCCATTGCTCAACAGTTTGACACCAAAGAGGTGTTGATGATGGCGTGGATGAACAGTAAATCGTTGGCGGAAACACTTGAAACAGGACGAGTCTGTTACTGGTCTCGTTCACGTCAAAACTACTGGCGTAAAGGCGAAGAGTCTGGGCAAGTGCAACTTTTAAAGTCACTGGCATTTGATTGTGATGGCGACGCCATTTTACTAATGGTCGACCAAACAGGCCCAGCCTGTCACACAGGGCGGCGCAGCTGTTTTTATACAGCAGTACACGACAATGTTGCTGAAATTACCAGCAACCCGATCATTGACCCTAGTGAACTCTATAAAAAATAAGCGGTTAAACTAAAACTTGGCAGGCCTGCTAACATTTAAAAGCGGGTTTGCTATTTAGAGTTATTAGATTTATTGGGCTGCTTTAACCAACCAACCACCTTCTCATTAAAGCGTTTTAAGCTTAACGGTTTAACCAATACATCATCCATACCCGATTCTCTGGCAAGGACTTCATTCTCTTCGTAACCATCCGCGGTAAAGGCAATAATAACAACAGGATTTTCAACGCCCAACAGACGCTCTTCTTGACGAATCATTTGAGTTGCTTCATACCCATTCATAATCGCCATTTGGCAGTCCATTAAAATCAAATCAATACTCTGATGATGCATACGCCAAAACTCAATGGCTTCGACCCCATTATTCACCGAATCAACCGACACGCCTAACCCCTCTAAAAAGGATTCGGCTATTTTTTGATTAACCGCATCGTCTTCAACCAACAACACTCGAACGGTCTGGCCAAGCAAATCAAGTGACTCTTTAGGCGGTTCAATTAATACTTCTGAACGCGATTTTGGCGCTTTTGAATTAATTTCAAAAGGCAGCTCAACCCTAAACTCACTGCCCTTGCCTAGTTGGGATTGCACACTGATTGAACCGCCCATTAAATCTATCAACTGTTTAGAGATGGACAACCCTAAACCTGTTCCACCAAAGCTTCTAGAGAGCCTATTGTCGGCTTGCGTAAACGGTTGAAAAAGGTTTTTTTGATGCATTTCTGAAATACCTAACCCATTATCTTTAAAGCTTAACAGCAGCAATACCTTTACCCCATCCAAACGTTTCACGTCAACATTGACCGATACCCTCCCCTGTGGACTAAACTTAATAGCATTACTTAATAAGTTAATCATAATTTGCCGTAAACGCATCCCATCCCCTTTTAAACCGCAGGGACAGTTTGTAGCAAAATGCTTCTTGAGCGTAACCCCGCCAATATTAGCTTGAGGTTTCAGTAAACTAAAACAGTTTTCAATGGCTTGGTGTATATCAAATGCCTCAGACTGAACCTGTAAACCATTGGCTTCAACTTTAGAGAAATCGAGCACGTCATTTAAAATCGTCATTAACGAATCGCCACTTTGTTGAATAACCTCAACATAGCCTTTTTGTGTGCTGTTCAACGGGGTATTAGCTAGCAAATCTGCCATACCTAACACACCGTTCATCGGCGTTCTAATCTCATGACTGACCATTGCCATAAAACGCGTTCTTGATACTGCTAACTGCTCAGCGCGTTCTTTAGCCTCTTGCATCTGCTGTTGAGCTTGTTTCTGTAAAGAGATATCGCGCATCACAATGGCCCAAACTTTAGCAGACGCTTTCATCTGTAATTGCAATTTATTTAAGCGCACCCCTAAGGTTATGGTTTCGCCATTGAACTTGTAACCTTCAAGCTCCTCTTGCTCGGTTTTCATTGCCATACTGGCAGCATTTGAAATGAGCTCAAAATCGGGTAATAAAACCATTACTGATACCCCAATTAAGTCTTGGTCTTCGTAGCCAAAAATGGCTTTGACACGCTTATTTGCTTGCAGAATTTTACCTTCAGCATCGGTCACTAAAATAGCATCAGGGGCATTATTAATAAGCGTTGTGGCCTGAAATTCTGCGAGCTTTTGAGCGTGTATCGAGGTGAGATAACCTTGCAGTTTTTTTGCCTTGCCTTTAGGGTCATACTCGATGTGCATTAAGGCATAAACCCAAATAAATTGCAGATTCAAACTTAGCATACGGAACTCCAACTCGAGTGTTTTCTGCTGCGTTGCTATTGCTAAATCGAGCTGAGAGTGAAAAAAGGTGCGGTCTTTTGGGTAAATCAAATCAGACAAAATTCGATCTTGAACAATCCGCTCGCTGGTGAAGCCTAAGACCTGCTGAACATTGGGCGATACATATTCAATCGCGCCTTTGTCTTGCAAGTTTTTCTCTATCAAGATAGTAGGGCCTGCATTAAATAAGGCGCTATAAGAAGCCTTCTGTTCGGCTTTAAAGCGTGCATTATTTGCCACACGTAAATAATAGATAAAGGCCATATAGAGCAGCAAAACCCCCAAAAAAAGCCCCAATGAAGCCTGATCAATCTTTTTATTGTAGTTTTCAAAAAGACCAGGAATAGGCAAAGCAATCACTCGCCAGCCACCCTGTACAATTTGAAGGTTCGCTAGGACTTTACTGAGCGTCTTTTTATCCAAAATTTCTAAAGGTTTGTAACTCGCAATCGCTTCAGGGGAAAGAACAACCTGACTTAGGTTATCGCCTTGAACCATCACCAATCGTAACTCAGGGCCGCTAAACTGAGCCAATAGCTCTTGCAGGTAAACCAAATAAAAACTTAAATAAAACGCAGCGTGCTCATCTCCACGTCTCAGATTAATCACTACATCATAGTGTGAGCCATGCTCACACTGATGCAACTCTGCATCAATATCCACAGTTGAATTGATAACCACTCGATTAATGTGTTCCAAACAGGGCGTACCAAAAAAGAATCCCGTGCTTGCAACCTTAACCTCGCCTAAGTCATTTAAAACCGCGAAGTGCCTCACCTCTTTAAAAAGCTCGTCAATCTCATTTGAAATAATATTCAAATCATAAGGGTAACCTGCACCCTGAGCTAATTCATAGATACGGTCTTGATTGTGGTTTGCAATGGCACGTGACATAAGTTTGTACTGCTCAAACTTTTGATTAATCAGGTCGTGCACCCCTTTGGTCGTAACACCTGCTGATATTCTGACTTGCTCATTAAACCCCTGTTTTAGGTACTGATTACCAAAAAAAATAGCCAGCATGATAATCAACAAACCCGCCAGAGTGCTGATGCCAAAAGGGCCATTAACCAGTTTGCTTAATTTAAATTCTCGTTCCAAAACTACACACTTAATTTACAGAGGAAATACAGTTGTTAAAATACCATAGACTTCGCCAAGCCTGAACCTTTTGATTTGTTAAACCAAGACCAAATAAGCCTGCGAGCACACGCAAAACCAAAATAACCGACTCTAAATTTTTCGTTTACATAAACAGAGCCCCTTAAACAAAAAAAGCGAACCCTTTTGTAAAAGGTTCGCTTAATTTTAAAACACGCGTTCAATATTTAAACGGGAATATTAGAACTTATCATTAGAACTTATATTTAGCACCAATTTCAAAACTACGCGATGGACCTGCATAAATACCCTGTCTTAAGCCAGCAATGTAACGTTTATCGGTTAAGTTTTTAACCGCGGCAAAGGTCGTTAACTGTTTGTTAACTTGGTAAAGCGCATTCAAATCGAACGTGGTGTAGGCGTGCAATTTCCCCCCCCAAATACCGCCTGCGGCATCCTCTGGGATTTCTGTGGTATTTTCACTGTTACCAAACTGTGAACCGCTGTGGTGCATCGAAAGTGCGGCCTGCAGATCACCTTGCGTGTAACCCAACTCAACATTCGCCAACCACTCAGGTGAATAACTAATACGATTACCATCATTGTCACCCCCAACAAATTTAGAGGTTGGAATGTAGGTTACATTACTGTCCACTCTAAAGCCTGCTCCTAAATCATAAGCCAGTGCCATTTCTAGCCCGCGATGAATGGTTTCACCACCGTTACTTTTTGAAAGGTTTGGATCGCTGTTTCCATCGACCACTTGGTTAGAGAAGTCCATTTGGAAGGCCACCACTTCATACGCTAGACGCTTAGATTCGCCGCGAATACCAAGCTCTAAATTCACCGAGCGCTCGGCATCTAAGTTTTGGTCGGTTAACCCGTCTAGAGCGGTGCCGTTTTCAGCCGGTGAAAACGCTTTATACGCCCCACCAAACAGTTGTGCGGTATCCGATAACTCAAAGGTTGCGCCAACTCCTGGAAGAATCTCGGTATTGGTGGTGGATTCGGTGGCGTTATTATCCGTCAGAACAACACGGGTCTGCTTATAGTTTTCAATACGTAAACCCGGTGTAATTGCTAAACGCTCATTCACTTGAATACGGTTCTCTACAAACATCGCTACACTGGTAGCACTGTCTTGACGGTGGCGATCATTCTCACCGGTTCGATCTTGCTCGCGTGTGGCTCTGATACGATTGTCATCAGCGGTCTCTTCAAAGACTCTTACGCCAACTTCGGTTTCATTTTTCATGCCAAAGCTACTGTGCTCAAAATTCAATCGTGAATCAAATCCATAACGTTCAAATGAGCGGTTATTTCCGGTGACATCATCGGTATAAACCCAACGGCCTGCCGCATTAGAAGCATCGGTATCAACACCGTAACGCCAGTAATCTCGACTGACTTCACTCCAGTAGAAAACCGTTTTTAATGAGGTGGTCGCGTTAATATCCCACTCGTGGTTAATATCAAAAGCGTCTCGTTCGGTTAAAAAATAATCATCCGGTGCGGGATTGTAGGTTTTACCCTCTAAATAGTCTTGTAAAAACAGCCCACGGTAAGAGATATTGGCATCGTTTTCATAGTGGCCAAACTTCACCCCAATCCACTGATTTTTGCCAATTTCCATGCCCGCTTTGACCATCAAATCATCCATTTGATAATCTTTGTCTTGAAAACCATCGCTGTTGGCTTTGGTATACACCACGCCAACTTGACCGTCACCATTTGGAGAGGTCGCACCCATTTCTAAGGTGGACTCTCTTAATCCAAAAGAGCCAACACGTCCAGAAAGTGAGACGCCGTCTTCAGGTGTTTTAGATTGATAGTTAATGACACCTCCAATGGTTGAAGGCCCGTAACGCAGTGATGAGGCACCTTTTAACACTTCGATACTACCAATGTGTTGAATACGAGGGTTGTAATAACGGCCATTCCCCACAAACAGACCCGGGGCAACGGGCACACCATCTTCTAAAATTAGGGTTTTGGTTTCCGCTGAACTCAGCCCGCGTAAACCAATGTTAGCGACCACTGCCGACTCTTCTTCACCCTTAATATTGACACCCGGAAGCTTTCTCAACGCATCTTCAGTTGATAAAGGTTGCAAAAGTTGCAAAGACTCTTTACTGACCACACTCACCGAACCTGGCTGCTTATATTCCGCCCCCGAAGTGGACTGGATAATATCAATACGCGGAATGGTTGTACGCTCTGATTGAGTGGTCGCCTCTGCAAATGCTTGCCCGCTGAGGGCGGCACTTAAACTGAGTACAAGGGTTTTGAGTGCGAAATTAGGGTGTCTCATTGAATGTCCTTTAATTTTAATGGCCTGACTTCAGACGTTGGTCAGTTAATTTGGAGGATGGGTGAAGCGCATTGCTAAGAGTGATTAGAATTCTTTAGGAGAGTACATCCCCCTTAACAAAAACGCTTTACATGATAAAAGCCAAAACCAATTCGACCTTTAACCCAACCGCTACTTTAAAACTTAATGTTGTTGCGAATGAGAATAATACGCAATAAGATTTAATGTTTCAAGCACGATTTAATTTATTTTTGGAAGGTCATAAATAAAACTAAAATTTACAGGGAAATTTTGACAAGGTTATAAAGGTTAATTAAAGCGCTTACAATCGCTGTAAACCCTTATTTGGCAGGCCTGCTAAACCAGTTAACTTACTGATTTTAAATTTATTTTTTTTAATCAAGAACTCGTGCTAGTTACTTTAAAACACCGCTATACGATTTAAGAACATGGCTTGTAAAATAAAAAACGCACACCCAAAAGATTGGGCGTGCGTTCAATTTAAACGTTAATGAGAGCTGAAATTAGATTAAAAAACTTAATCGCGCTCTTTTTGCAGACGTTGTGCATCATCAACTTGCAGCAATTCGCGCAGTACCATGGTGGCATAGCTCCCCGATGGCAAACTAAAACAGACCTTTAGCCGCTTCTCTTCAGCACCACTTTCTAGCCACTGCCACGCCACATCTTCTGGCATAACGCGTAGAGCTCTGCGATCCTGTTTTAAACCGAGTTTTTCTAGGCCCTCAATCCACTCCGAAAACGATTCTAAAATCGTCTGTTCAAGCGCCAAAACCGATAACTTTGATGGCAGCTCGCCACGTCCAACCATAGCGCCCGTTGGGTGTAAATCAAGCTGCTGAACTCGTTCAGCCAAGTTTTCAGAGCCATCGTCTTCAAACCATTTTGAAGAGCCATCCAACTGCACCACATCCCCCGCCACAAATTGATTCCAGGTGCCTTGCTGAATTCGTTCAGAGAGAATTAAGTTAAACAACCAAGAGCGCGCTGCGGAGATATACATACTTTTTTGATTGCGTTTTACGCGAGTTAAAGCCCCACTAAAAAACTCGGTCGCTTTTGGGAGGTTTCGACCTTGATTACCAAAACGCTGTTCACCAAAATAGTTAGGAACACCGTGGATTTTAATGGCTTCTAAACGGGATTCTAAGCCGTCACATTCACCTTTAATCTCACGTATAACCAACTCGAACCGATTGCCCTTTAAGCCTCCGGTTTGCAGTTTACGCTGATGGCGAACCATCTTCAAAATCTTAACCGAGTCCAGCCCCAAGTCTTCTGGGTTAGGATCGTCCATACCCGGCAACTGAATACTAAACCACTGACGCGTGACCGCGTGACGGTCTTTCTGGCCGGCAACCCCAATTCGGCTAGTGGGGACGCCCGCCCATTTGGCGAGTTGATGCGATACCCAATCGGTGTTCTCACCGGTTTTTTCAACCCAGCACCAAAGATGTTCGCCTTCGCCACTCAGACTAAAAGCAATCTGCTCTTCCACCACAAAGTCTTGCGGCTGCACTTTATAAACACCGGTACAGCGTGACTCACCATTGGCATAGGCCAGTGAATTCATCAGCGGATTGGGAAATTCTAATGACATAATCTTCTTCCAATTTGAAAACTAAGGTGTTTATGGCCTTAAAATTTTCAATAAAAAAGCCTGGTAAAGACAAATGCTTTACCAGGCCTGCTTGTTTTTAAACGCAAACGATAACAAGAACCTTACAGGTTTTTAAACACCTTTTCTGAAATTGGGCGTTCTTTACCTTCTGGTTTCTCGTTATAAATTTGCACCAATATCTGACTGATGTTGCCAGGCACCACATAATCTTTAATCAATTCACGTGCGCCAATTGGAGAATCTTTATTAATGTATGTGTAGACATTTCGCAACTGACACTTATTATCGGGGTCAGAAGCTAAGGGTCTTAAAGTTCCTTCGCCATTCACCTTGACCGACTCTTTGGTCAGAATCGTCACTTTGTGATAATAGTCAGAGCGTAATGGCTGGTCAAAACAGATCATCAATACACGATCAAAATTGCCAGAACCTTTATCTAAGCTGGCAACAATCTGCGCAGATTGTAATTTAACCGGGTCTTTGGAACACCCCGTCATTAACAATGAACCCATAACAAAGGTTCCGACTATCGCGATTTGACGAAACATAACTCCACCTCTTTATTGAAACGCTTTTGGTCACATAAAGAGATGATACCTTAATTTTGTTGTTGAATTCCAGCGACTAACCAATTGCCTTGATCTGAAGCATCACGGCGAATGTGCCAAACTTCATTAAAGGCGTGCGCTGATTCTTCTACAGACTCCTGAATAAAGCCTGTAAAACGGATACTCACAACAAAGTATTCTCCATCAATTGCCATGTCAGCAACTTCAGCATCTAACGTATCCACAATCGTAACATTTTCACCCGGTTGCATGCCTTGCATCTCTTTCTGAATCTCAGCAAACAGCTCAGGGGTACAGTAAGATTGGACCTCACTCACATCTACCGCATCCCACGCTTTTTGCAATGAAACAAAGTGTGACTTAGCGCCTTCCACAAACTGATCAGCATTAAACCAAGCCGGTACTTCGGATACCTGAACCGCTTGGTCCGATGGTGCTTCACCGAGCGCAGACCCAAAAATTGAACCGCCTGAATTTGGATCATAAGCCTGATGTTCAGGTAGTTGCGGTTGCGCTTGACGTTGCTGAACGGTTTCAGTTTCATAACGTGCTTGAGATGGCTTATCTTCTTCATAAGCACGTTCATAAGCGGCCTGCGGACTCTGAGAACGCTTGCGTGCAACGAACAGTTTATACAGCAGAAACGCAATTAAACCGAAAATAAGAATATCCATAATTTGGAGACCTTCGAAACCGTCACCAAAAATCATGGCGGCTAACAATCCACCCACCGCCAAGCCCGCCAAAGGCCCAAGCCATTTTGAAGCGCCAGACTTAGCCGCCGTTCCGGCTGCGGCACCTGTTGCAGGAGCTGCTTTTGGAGCCGGTGTTGCTTTAGGCGCTGTGTTATAAGATTTAGTCGGGGTGGATTTTGAATATCCAAAACTGCTACCCCCACCAAAACGCTTAGCCTCGGCAACTTGTGCTACTGAAAACAAGCCAAAAAAGATGGCAAATAGGGCGACCCATGATTTTTGCATTAACATCGTTGTTACTCCTAACCTAGGCAACCTCCATAAGCAATTAGTGCAAATAGAAGTTTAGTTATAAATAAATTTAATAACCATTGTAGTCAAGCTTTCTCGGTTCTACAAGAGGGCTTGCACAGATAAAAAGGAATTACTTTATAAAAACCTTAATTAAATCAGTGTTTAACGCAGCGTGAGATGGTGTAATCCTTGCCCTGCTTAACTTTCTCGTAGTTACCAAACACTTCCATGAAATTACGTTTCATATACTGTCTTAATCCGTTAATGGTCACCACCACAAACTGCCCGCCTGGCGCGAGTTGCTGATGCACATCGTGCAATAAAATGCTCAACATCTCTTTACCGACCTTAGCCGGAATGTTTGAGACCACCGTGGTAAATTGAATGTTTTTAGGGACATTACTTAACCCATTAGACAGGTAGGCCTGCGCATTGTTTAGCCCGTTTAATTTGGCGTTTTTATTGGCAAAATCTACGGCCACAAAATCTTTATCGACCATATGCACACTGCCGTGCGGGGCATTGGCGGCAATCGCTAAACCAATCGGGCCGTAACCACAGCCAATGTCGAGAGCGATGTCGTTTGGTTTAATCTCTAAATACTTCAAAAACAGATCCGTACCCGAATCAATTTCACGCGGGCTAAAAATCCCCCAAGTGGTGGCAAACTTTAGATCTTTGCCTGCTAGGTTTGCTTCAATATGTAAGTCTTGCTTAAGTTCGTCAATCGTCGCCACGGTATTTCCCAATGTAATTGTGTTCAATTTGAATTATCATATTGTACCTTTTCTGCAAGCGCTTAAAGCAAACCGATTTAAGCAAATTAACGCTAACTGCAAAAACCTAACCTGACTAACTGAGCCCAATGCATAGCCTAAACGACCGACAATACGAAGCTGTAAAACACATTGAGACACCCGCCCTTGTTTTGGCCGGTGCAGGCTCGGGTAAAACCCGCGTGATTACCGAAAAAATTGCCTACCTGATTCGTGAACACGATGTGCAAGCGCACAACATCTATGCCGTAACTTTTACCAATAAAGCCGCCAAAGAGATGAAAGAGCGTGTGATGAAATTGCTCAAAGACCTAAATAGTAAAGGTCTTAATGTCTCGACCTTTCATAACTTAGGTCTCAACATCTTGCGCCAAGAGTACAAAGCGCTTGGTTACAAACCCAACTTCTCGATTATGGACGCCACCGACAGTGGACAAATTCTGAAAGAGTTGATGCACAAACAGTCGCTCGATCCAGAAGTATTAGATGGTGTGCAGTGGGATATTTCCAACTGGAAAAATGCCCAGACTTCGCCGCAAACGGCTTTAGAGCAAGCCGAAGATGCCCAACAACAAGCGCGAGCTCTGTTGTATCAGGCCTACCAAAAACAGCTGCATGCCTATAACGCCTTTGATTTTGATGATCTAATCGGCATGCCGGTCAAATTGTTTGCCGAAAACCCAGAGATATTAGAAAAGTGGCAAAACAAAGTACGTTATTTATTAGTGGATGAGTATCAAGATACCAACGCCACTCAATATAATTTGGTTAAACAGTTGGTAGGGATTCAAGCACGCTTTACCGTAGTAGGCGATGATGACCAATCCATCTATGCTTGGCGTGGTGCGCAACCTGAAAACTTAGCGATGCTCAAAGAGGATTTTCCGGCGCTAAAACTAATTAAACTCGAACAAAACTACCGCTCGAGTAACCGCATTTTGCAATCGGCAAACATGCTGATTGCAAACAATCCGCACGTTTTTGAAAAGAAACTGTGGAGTGAGATGGGACTGGGCGACCCGTTACGCGTGATTGCCTGCTCCAACGAGAACCAAGAAGCGGAGCGTGTGGTCTCAGAAATTATTGTTCACAAGTTCAAGCACCGTTCAAAAAACAAAGATTACGCCATTCTGTATCGCGGCAATCACCAAGCGCGTTTAATGGAACGCTCGTTGCGTGAGCAGAATATTCCGTATGTGATCTCCGGTGGAAAATCGTTTTTCGACCATGCCGAAATTAAAGATATCATGAGTTACTTAAAACTGATTGTGAACCCCGATGACGATGCGGCGTTTTTAAGAATCGTCAACACGCCACGTCGTGAAATTGGTGCGTCCACGCTCGAAAAGCTCGCCACTTATGCCACCGGTCGTGGCATTAGCTTGTTTGATGCCACCCAAGAGTTTGGAATTAGCTCGGTACTCTCTGAAAAAGCCTTAAAACGCGTACAGTTCTTTGGACAACAACTACTCGACTGGGCGCAAAAAGCCGACAGCATTGAGGGCGAAGAGGTCACCTCGTTTATTCGCCAGCTGATTGAAACCTTAGAGTACGACAACTGGATTCACGAAACCGCCAGCAACGTTAAAACCGCCGAGAAACGCATTAACAACGTGCGTGAACTCACTCTGTGGATTGAGCGCATTATCAAAAAAGCCACCGAAGAGGACGGCGAAGACAAACGTTTGGATAAAATTGTTTCGCACATGACCTTAATGGATATGATGGAGCGTAATGAATCGGATAAAGAACACGACATGGTGAGTTTAATGACTCTGCACGCCTCTAAAGGACTCGAGTTTCCGCATGTGTTCTTAATTGGTATGGAAGAGGAGATGCTGCCCCACAAACAGAACATGGAATCGCCCGGCTTGGAAGAGGAGCGTCGTTTGGCGTACGTGGGCATTACGCGAGCGCAACACACCTTAACCATGACTTACGCCAATAAACGGCGCAAATACGGAGAAGACATGACCTGTGATCCGAGTCGTTTTCTGGAAGAGTTGCCGCAAGACAACTTAAAGTGGGAAGGCAAACCGGGTGTGGTCGTCTCGCAAGAAGAAAAACTCGAAGAAGGCAATGCGCATCTCTCCAACCTGAAATCGTTTTTAAAAAAATAAACCTGGAACTGACTATGTCTATTGCCAACTTTCAATTTGCACCCATGCCACACATTCACTTTGGCTGGGGAATTCGTGAACAGCTAATTAACCACCTGCAAGCTCAATACGCCGGTCGCATCGTATTAATTACCGGCAACTTTTTAAGCAGGCCTGCTCAGTTTGGTCAAATTTTGCGTGATGCTTTGTTAGAAAGTAATCGCCATGTTGACCACTTTACCGTGTCCGGCGAACCCTCTCCCGAGTTAGTTGATTACATTGTTTCGCAATGTAAAACCGATACGCAAGTAGTCGTGGGTTTGGGCGGCGGCAGTGTGCTTGATGCCGCAAAAGCGATTGCCGGACTGATTCCCAGTCAAACTTCGGTCATGGACTATTTAGAAGGTGTGGGTGCGGGTAAACCATTTGATGTGGAAACTTGCCCGTTTATTGCGGTTCCGACTACGGCTGGCACCGGCAGTGAAACCACTAAAAATGCCGTGCTGTCGCGCATTGGTGAGTTTAAAAAATCGTTCCGTGATAATAAACTGCTGGCAACCGAAGCGTGGCTAGACCCTGAACTGCTAACAACCTGCCCAAAAGACATTCTGTACAGTACTGGCATGGATGCGTTTACACAGTTACTTGAGTCGTATACCACCCTTAAACCTAACCCTATTACCGATGCTTTAGCTTGGCAAGGCATGACCCTTTTCAAGGGCGCGTTTGAAGACATCGACAGTGAAGACCCCACCCGCCAAAAAAACGGGTACAACAACTTAATGTTAGCCGCTTCACTTTCAGGCACCACCTTAGCCAATGCCGGTTTAGGTGCGGTGCATGGTTTAGCTGGGCCAATTGGGGCTTTTTTTGAAGCACCGCACGGTATTGTTTGCGCCAAACTGCTTGAACCGATTACTGCGGCTAATATTGAATCTTTATTAAAAATTAATTCAAATGCAGTGGTATTGAATAAGTATCGACAAATCAGCCGACTGTTTAATCCTGAATTACCTGACGATCAATTATTAGCAGGCCTGCTGAAAACACTCAAAGACTTTACTGAAACCTATACCCCGCAGGGTTTGACCGAGTTCGGAATAACCATGGAAACCATCAACCCGGTTATCCAAAACTGTCGAAGCGGCAGCATGCTTGGTAACCCTGTCACATTAAATGACCAACAACTGCTTAATGCAATAAAAAAGAGTTTGTAAAACAACCTATAAAATAGGTGTTAAGCTGATTTAATTATTGACATAAAATTGTGATGAAAAACAATACTTACTAGTATTGTTTGCAATTATTCGTTTCTAAAGCGATATAAAATATTGAGCTTCACACACTGAGTGACACAACCAGGATCCGAGACATGAAAACACTGACACGATCAAAACCAGCGCTAGCAATCTTAACCCTATCACTCGGGTTTGGTTCTGTTTTAGCCTCACCAATAGCCCTAGCCGAAGAACAAGAAAAACCGTATGCCATTGCAAATGAGTACATCGATCTAGACCAAGATGGCGTAAAAGATGATTTGGATCACTGCCTAGGTACGCCCTCTATCTTCACGGTAGACAAAGATGGTTGCCCAATCATCACGCTTGATAATGCGCTATTTGATTTTGATTCACCAACACTTAACTCGACCGATCTTGAAAAACTAAAATCAAGCCTAACGACTCTACCGGCTCTAAAATCAACCGAAGTCATCTTAATTACTGGCCACACAGA
>JGI997J19993_1000367_pt1 | contig 13976 bp, 11 predicted proteins | sample Etolagbewater25m_FD_19993 | JGI IMG/M metagenome (IMG submission 19993)
AACTTCAATAACAATAAGTAACTTTTAGATATAATGCAAAAATTTTAAAGATATAAAAACTAATAAAAGGAATATTTTGAGAACACATTATTGTACAGATGTACGTGAAGGAAATATTGGAGAAACTGTTACAGTAGCAGGTTGGGTTAATAGTAGAAGAGATCACGGTGGTCTTATATTTATAGACTTAAGAGATAAAGGTGGATTGGTTCAACTTGTTTGTGATCCTGCAGATAACAAAGATGCTTGGGAAGTAGCTGAGGGTGTTAGGGATGAGTTTGTTTTAATAGCAACAGGAAAAGTAAGAGCTAGAGGTGAGGGTCTTGAAAATCCAAATCTAGTAACAGGTAAAATAGAGATAGTACTTGAGAGCTTAACTATTGAAAACAGATCAAAGCCTATGCCGTTTGATCTAAATGATGAAAAAGTAAATGAAGAGATAAAACTAAGAAATAGATTTTTAGAACTAAGAAGTAAAAAAAGCTTAGATATTTTTACTTTAAGATCACGTGCAAATATTGCTGCTAGAAAATCACTAGATGAGATGGGGTTTTTAGATGTTGAAACACCTATTCTTACAAAATCAACTCCAGAGGGTGCAAGAGATTATCTAGTACCAAGTAGAGTTCACCATGGTGAGTTTTATGCACTACCTCAATCTCCTCAACTATTTAAGCAGCTATTGATGGTATCTGGATTTGATAAATACTTCCAAATAGCAAAATGTTTTAGAGATGAGGATTTAAGAGCAGATAGACAACCTGAGTTTACTCAAATAGATGTTGAGATGTCTTTTTGTGATCAAGAGGATGTTATAAAAGTGGCTGAAAAACTTATATACGATATCTTTACAACTTGTGGAAAAGATATCCCATCTACGTTTAAAAGGATGACATATAACGAAGCTATGGAAAAATATGGATCAGATAAGCCAGATATGAGATTTGATATGGCTATGGTAGATGTTGATGATATCTTTGTAAACTCAACAAATGAGATATTTTCAAATATTGCTGCAAATCCAACAAAAAATAGAATCAAAGCACTAAAATGTCCAAATGGAGATAATATCTTCTCAAAAAGACAAATGAAAGGTTTTGAAGATTATGTTAGAAAATTTGGAGCTCATGGTTTAGGATACTTTCAAATGAAAGAGGATGGATTAAAAGGTCCATTGACTAAATTCTTTAGTGAAGCTGATCTTGAAGCGATCATAGCAAAAACTGAACTTGAGGTTGGTGATGTTGTATTCTTTGGGGCTGGAGATAAAAAAACTGTATGGGATTATATGGGTAGATTTAGACTATTTTTAGCAGAACAGATGGATATCGTACCAAAAGATACTTTTGAGTTCTTATGGGTGGTAGATTTTCCTATGTTTGAGGTTGAAGATGGAAAGATGAAAGCACTTCATCACCCATTTACTATGCCAAAATCACTTGAAGATACAAGTGATCTTGAGGCTATTGAGTCTATTGCATATGACTTAGTTCTAAATGGAACTGAACTTGGTGGTGGAAGTATAAGAATCCATAAAGAGGAGATACAAGCAAAAGTGTTTGAGCTTATGAATATATCAGAGTCTGAACAAAAAGAAAAATTTGGATTCTTACTAGATGCTCTTCAATTTGGAGCACCTCCTCATGGTGGATTTGCTATGGGATTTGACAGAATGATCATGCTTTTAGCTGGAACTGATAGTATCAGAGATGTTATAGCATTTCCTAAGACACAAAAAGCTCAGTGTCTATTAACACAAGCTCCAAGTTGTGTTGATGAAGANCAACTTAAAGATTTAAGCCTTAGAATCAGACAAATACAACAATAGATAAAATATCTACTTTAAAATAGGAGATTTACACTCCTATTTTATATCTTTTCAAATTATCATTACAAAACTACATAACAACAAAGATTCTTTAAATTTAGTTATGGTAAAATCATTAGATTTAATCTAAAAAAGGATTTTGCTTTATGGCTGAAAATATAGAGATAGACAAAAACAATCAAGAGTTAAAAGAGATCATAAACAACTCATGGAATGGTATAGGTATCATTGATCAAACAAGCAAATTTATATATGTAAATAGTGCATTTACACCAATACTTGGTTTTAAAGAAAATGAGCTACTCCAGATAAAATTTGAAGCTTTACTTCTACCTAAATATAAAGCAGAATTTAGAGAACTTTTACGTAAAAACTATGAAAACCAATATACAAACAGCATAAGAGTTGCGTGTATGAGACGAGATAAAGCAACAGTTTATCTTGATATATCTATTAAGTTAATGTTAAATAAAAAATATATCGTTATAAATGCAAACGATATCACACAAACTATCTCAGACCATGAAACATTTGATAGATATGTTATACAAACACACGTTGATACCCAAGGGATGTTTACAAAAGTTAGTGAGGCTTTTTGTAGACTTACACTATTTAGTGATCAAGAACTTTTAGGTAAATCATATAAGCTTATGGCTCATCCATCTTTAAATGAAGAGGATCTAGAGGGTACTATCTGGTCAGAACTTATAATAAACGGACAATGGAATGGTGTCGTTGCAAGTAAAAATAAACATGGTGATATAATATGGGTTGATATGATTATAAAGCCTATTAAAAATAAATATGGAGATATCACTGGATATAGTGCTGTTATGTTTGATATTACAGGTGAAGTAAATCTAGAGAAAAATAAAGAGCAACTAGAAGAAACAATCATCGATAATGAAGCGAAATTAAAAATTATGGGTGATACTATGAGAACAGTTGCACATGAGTGGAGACAACCTCTAAATGCAATCTCTCTAGAGGCACAAAATCTATTATTCTCTTATCAATTTACAGATGATGGTGTACCAAAAGATGAAGCTGTTCCTATTTTAGAAGGGATACAAGGAAATATAGAGGGTCTATCAAATATCATCAACAAGTTCCAATATATAACTGAGCTTCAAGGTGAAAAAAGGATGGCAACAGTTAAAGATGTATGCAATAGAGCTTTAAATATATCTACTGTTTCTTCAGATAGTATTGAGGAAGACTATAATACTAACGTTGAGTTTAAAACACATGAAAATGAGCTTGCAACTTCAATTGCAAGTATACTTGATAATGCACGAGAAGCAAATGAGAGAGCTGGTGGAGAGGGTAAATTTATAAAAATCAAAACTTTTGAAGAGGGTAGAGATATAAAAATAGAGATATCGAACAATGGTGGTCATATCGCTGATGATATCCAAGAGCAGATATTTACACCATATTTTAGTACAAAAGAGACTAGAAATGGTGTTGGGCTTAGCTTATATATAGCAAAAATGATTGTAGAGCTTCACCTAAAAGGTAAAATAGAGGTTCAAAATGAAGCTTCAGATATAGTTGTATTTACTGTAATCTTACCAATGGATGTAAAATAATGATAATAATACCTGCAAGGCTAAATAGTAGTAGATTTGAAAATAAAATATTAGTAGATATCTTGGGAGTTCCTATGGTGATAAGAACTGCTAAAAGGGTAGAAAAACTTGATGAAGTAGTAATAGCAACAGATTCACAAGAGGTGATAGAACTAGCTAAAAAACATAATATAAAAGCTGTTTTAACTTCAACTACTCATCAAAGTGGGACTGATAGGATAAATGAGGCAGCCTCTATATTGAATCTAGATGAAAATGATATTGTAGTAAATGTACAAGCTGATGAGCCATTTATAGAGCCAGAAGTAGTACAAGCTGTTATAAAGAAGGTTAAACAGTTACAAACTAGAGATTTTACAATGGCTAGTTGCTACAAAGAGATAAGCTCGAATCTAGCTGATGATCCAAACCATGTTAAAGTTATATGTGATGAAAATGATGATGCAATTTACTTTTCAAGAAGTAAAATACCATACCATAGAGATCATTATGATGATACACTATATAAAGGTCACTTAGGTATATATGGTTTTACAAAAAAAAGCTTAGAGATTTTTTGTAATCTAAAAGCTTCTATTTTAGAATCAACAGAAAAACTTGAACAACTAAGAGCGATATCAAGTGGTCATAAGATAGCTATGGTAAAAGTAGATTCAAAAAGTTTTGGAATAGATACAAAAGAGGATCTTGATAATGCAATCAAGATCTTTTCATAAAGTAAAGGCTTGTTATGGATAAAAGTATACTGCAAAAGATAAATATACTATATGTTGAAGATGAAGATGAAGTTAGAAGTTTAACAGTTAAAGTTTTAGCTCAATTGGTTCATAATATAACTGAAGCTGTAAACGGTAAAGATGGGCTTGAGATATTTCAAAAACACAATGACCCAAAGAACCAAAATGAACCTTTTGATATCATAGTTACAGATATAAATATGCCTAAAATGGATGGTCTTCAGATGTTGGCTGAGATATCTAAAATAGATAACTCTGTACCATCTATCATAACAACTGCACACAATGATGCAGACTTTTTAAAACAAGCGATAAATCAACGTGTTCGTGGATATGTAAATAAGCCACTTAATCTTCATGATTTAATAGATAGTATCATAATAGCAGTTGAGCCAAAGTTTTTAAAAGATGAGCTTATCAACATAAATAAAAATCTAGAATCACAAGTTGAAGAGAAAACTTTAGAGCTAAGATCTATACTTGACTCCCAAAACAGTATGATAGCTGTTTACAATGATAAAAAAATAACCATAGCAAATCAAACTTTACTAAACTTTTATGGGATCAAAACAATAGAAGAGTTTGAGGATAGATATAACTCTATTGAGAAAACTTTTATTGATGGTAAAAATAACTTTAGTGAAAACTGGATAGATGAGATACAAAAACTAGACTCAATTANTAATATAGTTAAAATTAAAAATCAAGAAGATGAGGAAAAAATATTTCAAGTAAATATAAGATCATTTATCTATAACACTGTACACTATGTTGTTTCATTTAATGACGTAACAGAACTTAAACAATACACCTATAAGCTTCAGTATCAAGCTACACATGATAATCTAACAAAACTATACAATAGACAAAGATTCAATGATGATCTTAACAGTGAGATAAAAAGGGTTGAGCGATACAATCATACTTTAAGTTTACTAATGTTTGATATTGATGATTTTAAGATGATCAATGATCAGTTTGGTCATGATGTTGGGGATACTGTTTTGATATCTATATCTGATATTTTAAGAAACTCTATAAGGTCAACAGATATACCAGCACGTTGGGGTGGAGAGGAGTTTATGGTACTACTTCCAGAAACATCTATTGAAGCTTGTGATAAAGTTGCTCAAAATTTAAGAAAAAATATAGAAAGTTTTAAATTTGAAGGTGTAGATAGAACAGTTACTGTTAGTATAGGTATCGTAGAATATAAAGATAGATCTACAAAAGATACTTTAATAAAAAATGTTGATATAGCACTATATCAAGCAAAACACAATGGAAAGAATCAAGTAATAAAATATGAAGAGTAATATAACAACAAAAATAATAGCAGGTAAACACAAAGGTAAATTACTTCAACTTCCGTCATTAGAGGTAACAAGAAGTAGTAAATCGATCTTAAAAGAATCTTTTTTCAATGTGGTTCAATTTGATATCATAGATACTATATTTATAGAAGCTTTTGGTGGTAGTGGTAGTATTGGACTAGAAGCTATAAGTAGAGGTGCATCACAAGCATACTTTTGCGAGATGGATAGGAGCTCTTTTAAAATACTTCAAAACAACTGTGAGATAATAGATAGTTCATCTTGTACTACTATTATGGGGGATACTTTTGAAAAAACACCTCAAATTTTAGATCAACTAAAAAATAGCAACAAAGAGATCATACTTTATATAGATCCACCTTTTGACTTTAGAGATGGTATGGATGATATCTATGAGCGTTCATTTGATATGGTATCTAATATCACTAATGAAAATATACTACTCATAACATTTGAGCATATGACAGGATTAGAGTTACCAGAGGTATTGGGTAGGTTCACTAAAAACAAAACTAAAAAGTTTGGTAAAAGTTCTTTAACATACTATACATTGTAATATATGGAAAAAAGTACTAGAAGTTTTAAACTCTATTTTTATAGCTTGATAGCTATATCACTATCTACTTTTCTACTACCTATATTTTATACCGTATCTGCTTACGAACTTAATCCAGATGCTATTTTACTGCCACCTAGTTTTGAACATATAATGGGTACAGATAGACTAGGTAGAGATATATTCGCAAGGATATTAGAGGGTGGACAAACTTCACTTATCATAGGGTTTTTAAGTGCTTCCATCTCATCTTTTATAGGTCTAATCATAGGTATTAGTAGTGGATACTTTAAAGGTATATTTGATAAAACTGTTGTTGTTATTATAGATCTATTTTTAACGTTTCCCACTTTTTTTCTACTTTTAGCCCTTGTTAGTTATATAGAAGCTGATATTATTATCCTTATAATCGTACTATCGGTCACAAGTTGGATGGGGATGGCTAGAATGATAAGAAGTGAGAGCTTTGCCATAGCAAACAAACCTTTTATTAAAATTTTAAATATATCTAATGTAAATAAAACTAAAATTATACTAAAATATTTTACTCCATTGTTGATGCCTATATTTCTTGTATCATTTACATTTTCTGTTGGTGGGGCGATATTGGCTGAATCTGGACTTAGTTTTTTAGGTCTTGGGATAAATCCACCACAAATTAGCTGGGGAAGTTTGCTAAGTGGAGGTAAAGAGGTGATACAAATAGCTTGGTGGGTTAGCTTTTTCCCTGGGTTATTTATATTTATAATCACATTTTGTCTTATGCAAATATCTGATTATTTACAACAAAAAGCAAATAATAAAAATTTAAATTAAGGATATATAGTGTTAGGAACTTTAATAAAACTAGCAGTTGTTGCAGTTATAGTTTTAATAGCTTTAAATATATTTGCTCCAAACCAAGCAGATAAAGTTTTAGATAGTGTTAGTGAGTCTACAAGTATAGACAAAGATAAACTCAAAGAGAAGTTGGACAAAGCAACAGAGTTTACAAAAGATACTGTAAAAGAAGCTACAGGCTCAGTTCAAAAAGAGCTTGATAAATAGAGAGCTTCAAATACTCTATACAGTTATACTAAGATAAACTATCTTGGTATAATTATATCAAATACAGCCCCATCTTCTAAATTAGATACATTTATCTCCCCACCCATAGAGTTCTCTATAATCATCTTTGACATATAAAGCCCTAACCCTGTACCTTGGTGTTTAAATTTTGTGGTAAAATATGGCTCAAATACTTTATCTAAAATATCTAATGGTATCCCTTTACCGTTATCAGATATAGATATGATTATGTTGCTATTTCTAGTATCTGTAGCAACTTCTATTTTACCTCTTTGTATATTGTTGATCTTTATGGCATCTTTTGAGTTATTAAAGATATTTAATAATACTTGTTGTAGTTCACTTTTAAAACCATCTATATTTATAATCTTATCATTTTTATATACTATATCTATATTATTGACTTTAAAACTATCGCTTAAAAACTCTATAGTATCCTTTATAACTTTATTTAATTCAAAAGACTCTTTTACTTTATTGGGTCTAAAAAAGTTCCTAAAGTCATCTATTGTTTTAGACATCTTTTGCAGTGTATCTTCTGTATTTTGTGTAAACTTTTCTACATATTCATCAGTTAAAGAGTTTGATTCGTACCTTATAGTAAGTCCCATAACTGAAGCACCTATTATATTTAAAGGTTGTCTCCATTGATGTGCTATATTTCCTATCATCTCCCCCATAGCAGCCATTTTTGACTGCTGGATAAGCATATTGTCTTTCTCCCTTAGTTGATTAACTTTTAGCTTAACCTCTTTTTCAAGCTCTACTGCATAGTTCTCTTTTATAAGTGTAGCAACCATAGATTGGGATAATATATCTAAAACTTTTTTCTCTGTATCTGTCCAGATATGTTTACTCATGCAGTTGTCAAACCCTATAATACCCCAAAATTTATCATCATAATATATTGGCATCACTAAAATAGATTTTATATCTTGTGCATTTAAAGTTGGTTGTTCATGCTCTGGAAACTCTTCAGTAAACCCTTCAATTGACTCTTTTTTTAGAAATTTTTCATACCATCTTTTTATAAAAGGTTCCTCGTATGATATATCTTGTAGCTTTGGATTATTAAGTTGAGCTTCAACCCCATCTTTTACATACTCTACAATTTGTGAGCAATAAACACCACCATCTTTTGTATAGTTTTTAAAGATATATACTCTATGTGCATCAACTATATTTATTGTTATTTTTAATATCTTATTTATACTAACATCAAAGCTATTTTTTGATAAAAGTTCTTTTTGTATATCTATTATACTCTCTAATGTTTGATTGTTTTTAACTATCTCTTGATCTTTTCTAAAAATATTTTTCTTTATTTTATCCATTTTTAAATAGAGAGAATACCCTATAAATATTATAAGAGCTATGATAGTAAAAAATATAAAATAAAACTCATCTTTGTGTTCAACTCCATCAAAATATAATTTGAATACTATAACTATAAATAGAAAAGCTATAGATAAAAACAAAAGAGGATAATAGACTATATCATTTAGATCCCTATTTTGATTATTCACAAGAGCCCTTTATTGGCAACTCTATTATAAAAACTGCACCATCATTATCATTTTTAACTGTTAAAGAGCCTTTCATATTTTTTTCTATGATCATTTTTGACATATACAGCCCGATACCTGTACCTTGAGATTTAAATTTTGTTGTGAAGTATGGTTCAAATATCTTATCCATTATAGATTCATCAATACCACCTGCATTATCATCTATAGAGATTTTTAATATATCTTCAATTAAAGTTATATCAACTTCTATTTTACCATCTTCTATTTTATTACTTATTATTGCATCTTTTGCATTATTAATAATATTTAAAATAACTTGTTTTAGTTCATTTTGATATCCAAAATATTCTATTTCATCTTTAGAAGTTATAGTTAGCTCAATATTATGATTAGATAGCTGTGCTGTTACTATCGAAACAATACTATTAAAAATATCTTTAAGTTTAAAGTTGACTTTCTCTTTATTTGGTTTAAAAAAGTTTCTAAAATCATCTATAGTTTTTGACATATGTGATATGATAGAGTTTGTCTTGTGTACTGTATTGTATATATCATCATTATCTAAAAGATCCATATCAGTTTTTGTCTCAAGCTGTAACATCAAAGTACCAATTGAGTTAAGTGGTTGCCTCCACTGGTGTGCTATATTTCCTATCATCTCCCCCATAGCAGCTAGTTTTGATTGTTGATACATAATCTCATCTTTTCTTTTTATCTCATTTTCATAGTATCTTATCTTTAGTGATTTCTCAAGCTGCTTTAAAAGTAACTTCATATGCAATGGCTTTACTAAAAAACCATCAACCCCACTATTTATAGCACTTATAAGATACTCTGTATCTGTAAAAGCACTTACAATAATAATAGGGATATCATAATCTATCTCTTTTATATTTTCTAACATCTCTATACCTGTCATATTTGGCATATATATATCTGTAACAACTGCATCTATCTGATCTTGATATTTTATAAAAGTCTCTAATCCCTCTTTACCATCATATGCTAGATGAACTTTTTTAAATATCTTATCTATAACACCAGAAACTGATCTAATAATCTCAAGATCATCCTCTACATAAAGAATTGTACTATCTAAAAAAACATCTTTTTTTATATCCATCACATATCCTTAAAGGTTATATCAAAACAGGCACCATCTTCCTTATTTGATACATCTATCTTCCCATCGTGAAATTTTTCAACAATAGATTTAGTAAGATACAAACCTATACCTGTACCTTGTGAAGCAAACTTTGTGGAAAAATATGGATTAAATACCTTTGATATATTCTTTTGATCTATCCCACCACCATTATCACAAATAGATAATTTTATATTTTTATCATCTTTTTTAAGTGTTATTAGTATCTTCCCATCTATACTACTCTTCTTTATACTATTATTTTCTATAGCATCTTTTGAATTTGCAAATATATTTAACACAACTTGTCTAAGTTCATTAAAATATCCATCTATCATATACTGTTCCTCTTTATGATACTCAAACACTATATCAATCCCATGTGCTGTAAATTGGGTCTTTACTAATTCTATTGTATCAAGAACAACTTTTACAATATCAACCTCTTTTTTTTCTTCTGAAGATAAAAAAAAGTTTCTAAAATCATCAATGGTTTTTGATAAACCTTGTAAAGTTGTATTTATTTTTCCATTTATCCTCTTTATCTCATCAAGATTAAGCATATCAAGCTCAGCTTTTGTCTCTAAGTTTATCATCGATGTAGCTATGATATTTAAAGGTTGTCTCCATTGGTGTGCAATAGCACCTATCATCTCACCCATAACAGAGGTTTTACTTTGATGGATGAGCATCTCCTCTTGGAGTTTGTTTTTATCTTGCTCTTTTATCACCCTATTTTTTAATTTTTTATTTGCTTTTTGCAATTGTAAATTTTGCTCAATAATTGTAAGGTATAACCCTACTCTATTTATAAGAAGATTTATATCAATAGGCTTGAATATATAATCAACACTACCAAGAGCAAATCCCTCTTTTGCAAAATCTTTAAAGCTAGTCGCAGTTACAAATACTATAGGGATATTTTTTGTTTTTTGTGTATGTTGCAAAAGTTTTGCCACTTTTATGCCACTAGTTTTTGGCATATGTACATCTAAGAGTATTAGATCAACATCATTATTTTGGCAATACTCTAAAGCTTTATTGCCACAATCTAGTGTTTTTATATCAATTTGAGGAAATGCATTGTCTACAGCTCTTTGAACAATTTTCAAATAAGCCTTATCATCATCTATTACAAGTAAATTCATCTATAATTCCATTTTTTATATAGGAACCAATTGTAATTAAGTTTTGTGTGCTATTTGTGTTTTAGTCGTTTTAATCAGTATAATCCCGTATTAAGTTTTAGTTAAGATTAAAGGAGATAGCTTTATCTATTAACTTCTTTTATCTTTAGTTTCAGTTGATTACTGTTTTATTTTTGGCTAAATATCAGCAAATCGCGCGTAATCTCTTTGTTAATCTTATCTAAAACTTAACACGGGATTGTTCTACGTTTTACTTCTCTTAAAAAAAGTCTATCTACCTTTATCTCATCTTCATACTCTTTTTCAAAAAGGATATTTTCAACTAATCTATTTGCAAGATATGGTGCAAGGACAAACCCTCTACCACCTACTCCATTTAATATATGAAGATGTGGATATCTTACAAATCTATCGTTTGGTACATGTGTACCATCTTTTAGGTATGGAAATAACTCTAGTGTTTTTTTACTATCGATTATAGATCCAACCATAGGAAAATAATCAACACTACAAGAGCGAGCCCCCACATACTCTTTTGTTATCTCTAGATCATCAAGATCTAAAATATCACGAGCTTTTTTTAATAACTCTTCATTGTTTACTTTTGCATCCTCTACATCCTCTAAAGTTCTTTTATGAGTTGCACCTATAGATACTTTATAGAGGTTATCAGATATTGGAAAAGACTTTGATATAGAGCACTCTTTGTGATAGTTGTGGTCAAGTTTTGTAGATGTTTGTATATCTAATCGTCTACCCCAAACAGCACGAACTTTTAGATAAAACTCATCCAATAGCTCTAAGCTAGCCCCTGTTGTAAGTATAAGCTCTTTTGTTTTTATCTCATCATTTACTATCCAAAGTTGATTTTGCTTATCATAAGATATATCTGTAACCTCATAGTTAAATAGTGTGTCAAGATTTTTTTTAATATTTGAAAATGACATTGTCATCATCTTACAGATACCAAAGCTATTTACAACTGTCCCTATATTGAAAAAATAACCATCATCTGTTTGCTTATATGGAAAATCTATATAAGGTTTATACTCTTCAAACTTCTCTTTATCTTCAATACTCTTAGGTATCCTTGTAGTTCCACAACTATCAATTACATTTATAAAACTATTTCTATATAGTTTACTTGTATATTTTAAAGCTCTAGTTACAAGATCTTTAAATCTATTTGGTTTACCTAAAAGTGGAGACAAAAAAGCTCCAGCAGCTCCAGAGGCTCCTGAGGCTATATTTGATAACTTATCTATCAATAGTACTTTACCGTTTGACTTTTGTGTTAGCTCATAAACAACACTTGAACCACTTATACCACCACCCACTACTACAAAGTCATAAATTTTTTCCATATTTATTATCTATATTGTTACTTCATTTATATCTGCTATTGTTTTAAAAGAGCTATATACTTTACCTACAAGGTTTTTTCTATTTGTTCGTATAGCTATATCTTCATGGTTTACAAAAACTTTATCAAAAAAGTTGTCAAGCTCTGTTTTTAAACTAAAAAGAGCTTCAAGTTGCTCATCATATGTTGTATAACTTTTAGAAACAATAGTGTTGTATACCTTGTATAACTCTTTTTCCTCATTATCACTAAGTAGTGCCTCATCAACATTAAGTTCAACACTAAAGTCAAGATCTTTTACGATATTTGCAACCCTTTTAAATGTAGTATTTATATCTTTAAAATCACTACTTTTTACTATATCATCAAGTGCTTCTATTTTTAAAGAGATTGACAAGATATCTTTATCTGCAGTTGAATTTAATACAGCTTTTATAACTGATGGATTTACTTTATTGTATAACTTGTATAATCTTTCATTTAAGAACTCTACAAGTTGTAATATATCCAGATTGTTATAGTTTATACTAGCTTTTTGTATTATACTGTTTAGGTCTAATCGTAGTTTATGATCTATACATATCTTAAATATACCTTGTGCTGCACGTCTAAGTGCAAATGGATCTCTCGTACCTGTTGGTATCATGTTTACACTAAATAGCCCCATAAGATTGTCCAGTTTATTTGCCATAGCAACTATACAGCTAAAAGTATTTGACGGTAAAAGACTATCTTCACCATTTGGTAGATACTGCTCTTTTAGTGCAGTGTATACAAGCTTGTTTTTACCCTCTTTTTTAGCATAGTAGTATCCCATAAGACCTTGAAGCTCTGTAAACTCATAAACCATATCAGTAAGAAGATCAGCTTTACTTAACATAACAGCCTCTTTTAGAAGTCCCTTATCTTCATCTAAGTCAAATTCATCTGCAATAATTTGTGCTATTTTTTCCTCTCTAACACACTTATCATACATAGACCCAAGACCCTCTACGAAGCTAACTCTTTTTAACCCCTCATTTGATAGACCATTTTTTATATCATTTTTCCAAAAAAACATCCCATCACTTAGTCTAGGTCTTAAAACTTTTTCATTCCCTGCAACTATATAGCTAAAATCCTCTGTATAAGAGTTAGATACTACTATAAACTTGTTTGTTAGTTTTCCATCTTTAAATACAGCAAAATATCTTTGATGCTCTTTCATTGAGTTTATAATAACCTCAGGTGGAAGCTCTAAAAACTCCTCATCAAAAGAACCCAATAGTGGTGTAGGATACTCAGTGATAGCTACAAGTTCATCTAAAAGTTCTTGATCTATATCAACTTTTAGACCATTTTCTTTCTCTATTTTTCCTATTTTATCTAGTATTATCTGTTTTCTCTCATTTGGATAGAGGATCACTCCATGTTTATCAAGCTTACAAAAATAATCCCCTGCAAACTCAAAACTAAACTTATCATAAGATACCATCCTATGAGCAAAACTGGTTTTCTCACTTTTGCACCCATAAAGCTCACCATCTACTAGATCATCACCTAAAACTATACTAAATCCTCTAATAGGTCGAATAAAGCTATCTTCTCTACTTCCCCATCGCATAGACTTTCCAAAGTTTAGTTTCGATACAAACTCATTTACCATACTATTTAAAAGCTCTTTTGAATTTTTAC
>JGI997J19993_1000368_pt1 | contig 13901 bp, 12 predicted proteins | sample Etolagbewater25m_FD_19993 | JGI IMG/M metagenome (IMG submission 19993)
TAAGTTTGATACACAATATACACTTTTAGGTAAAACAAAAAATATCAAAAAATATGATGAGTATTTTACCCAAATAGTAAACGAAAGTGATCTTTATGATCTCTTTTTGATAAATAACTTTGGTGATATAGTCTACACACAAAAAAAAGAATCAGATATAGGTACAAACCTAAAAACTGGACTTTACTCATATACAAATCTAGCAAAAGTGTACAACAATGTAAACTCGATACTTCAAATAAGAATAAGTGATTTTGAGTTTTATAGACCATCAAATTCACAAGCTGCTTTTATGGCAGTACCTATATTTGGGGAAAATAAGATAATAGGTACACTTGCTATTCAGATAAATATAGATAAGATCTACAAGCTATTTTCAAACAACAACGAGCTTGGGAACAGTGGTGAGTTTTATGCTGCAAAAAAAGGTAAAGACTCAAAAATAGTAGCTGCTACAAAGCTAAAATATATAGATGAAAAATCTGAATATATTTTTAAACAAGATACTAATCTACCTATAATAAAAGCGATAAATGGTGATAAAAACTCAAAAATCACAACAGATTATAGAGGTAAAACAGTTGTAGCATCTTGGAGCTATATACCAACTCTTAGATGGGGAGCTGTTGCAAAAATAGACCTTGATGAGATACTACAACCTATAAATAACCTTAGGTTTTACTCTATTATTATTTTGTTTTTTGTCACTATTGGTATAGTTGCTGTTATTTATGTTGTATTAAAACATATTGTTGAGCCAATAGAGCATCTTACAAATAGAGTTAAAAGATTTGCAAGTGGAGATATAAAAGAGCAAACCACCATAGAGGTAGATAATGAGATAGGTGAATTGTCTCGAAACTTCAATGATATGGCAAAAAGTTTAAAGTCAAGTCAAGCNACTATCCAAAAATATGCAAACGAACTAGAGCTAAAAGTTGATCAAAGGACAAAACAACTTCAAAATACAAAAGACTCTTTAATAAATACAAATAAAAAGATGCAATCATACTTTGATATACTAAATCGTTATGTTATAACATCAACCACAAACCCAGATGGGGTGATTATAAATGTTAGTGGAGCTTTTTGCCAGATTACAGGTTACTCAAAAGAGGAGCTAATAGGGAAAAAACACAATATCATAAGACATCCAGATATGGAAAGTAGTTTATATAAAGAGCTTTGGGAGAGTATAACAAACGGTAAAATATGGACAGGGGAGATAAAAAATCAAAGAAAAGATGGGACATTTTATTGGGTGAAAGCTACTATTACACCTGTATTTGATGAGTTTGGAAATATAAAAGAGTACACATCAATCAGAGAAGATATAACAGATAAAAAGCTTGTAGAAAAACTATCTATTACAGATAGATTAACTCAACTATACAATCGTGTCAAACTTGATGATGTATTTAAAGATGAGATAAATAGAGCTAAAAGATATGATGAAAAATTTTGTGTGATATTACTAGATATAGATCACTTTAAAAGTGTCAATGATACTTATGGGCATGATGTTGGGGATATGACACTTATTGATGTAGCTAATATACTAAAATCATCTATTAGACAAACAGATATAGTAGGACGTTGGGGTGGTGAGGAGTTTGTGATCATAACTCCAAAAACAACTCTAGAAAATGCTATGATTTTAGCCAATAAAATAAGAGAAAATATACAAAACCATACATTTAAGCATATTGGAACTAAAACATCAAGTTTTGGTGTATCTATATACAAAGATGGGGACAATGCAGATACTATGGTAAAACGTGCAGATAATGCACTTTATGAAGCTAAAAAAACAGGTAGAAATAAAGTAGTTACTTTAGAGGATTTAAAGGGTTAAGATGGAAAGACTATACGCACCTTGGAGAACAGGATATATAACAAATAGTGATAAAAAAGTTGATGGATGTGTCTTTTGTCACATAGCAAATAGTGCTAAAGAGGATTATGAAGCTCTTGGTGTTTTGTATAAAAATGAAGATTTTTTTATAGTGATGAACAGATACCCATATAGTCCAGGTCACTTTATGATAATCCCAAATATCCACACATCAAATCTTGAAGATCTAGATAGTGAAGTGTTTGCTTCTATGAGTATATATGCACAAAAAGGTGTAAAGATGTTAAAAGATCTTTTAAATGCTCAAGGGGTAAATATAGGGATGAATCTAGGCGATGCAGCGGGAGCTGGGATAGCTGANCATATCCATCTACATCTAGTTCCTAGATGGGGTAAAGATACAAACTTTATCACAACTATTGGTGATACTCGTATCTATGGAACAGACTTTGATACTATATATAAAAAGTTGAAAGATGGCTGTGCAAATTATTTTAGATGATCAAATTTTTTTTTTAGTTCATAGAACCAATAAAAAGATAAAAAAGATCTCGCTAGAGCTTCAAAATAAAGATGAGATCATAGTAAAAACCCCACTAAAATTCAAATCTCATATGTTAAAGGAGATAGTATTTGAGCATAAAGATTGGATACTTAGATCACTTCATAAAGTTCCATATAAAAATCAATTTGATTTTATAACAGGTGGTACAGTTCCATATTTAGGTCAAAACTATCCCATAGAGCTTATAGAGGATGAGAGTATAAAAAATGTTAAGTTTGAGTTTTACACTGATCACTTTAAGGTCTACTGTACCTCAATATCTACACATTATGATCAATTTTTAGACGGTCTTAAAAAGTTTTATAAGTTTAATGCTATAAAGATAATAGACCCTATTTTTGATGAGTGGACATACAAAACACAACTTTTTCCAAATAAGATAGGGTATAGATATGCCAAAAGTAGATGGGGAAGTTGTAGCTATAAAAATGATATATCGATAAACTACAAACTTTTGCAGTTTGAGAAAAAAGCGATAGAGTATGTAGTACTACATGAGCTATGTCATATAGAGCATAAAAACCACTCAAAAAAGTTTTGGGATCTTGTACACTTTTATATGAATGACTATAAAAGTGTCGAAAATATACTAAAAAGCAAGCTGTTTTANAATCAAACCAATTAGCTTCATTAGTTAAATCTCGTATTAAATTTTAAACTCTTGCTCCACTTCATTTGCTTTTTGGACCCCTATCATGGTAAAGCCATCATCTGATATATATTTTAACTCTTTTAGAAGTTTGATATATTTTTTACCAACTTTTTTAGTAAATACCCTACTCTCCTCCATCACACCTAAAACATCACTAAAACTCTCATCATCTTTTTTTTTCATCAAAGCTAATAGTAGTACACGAAGTTCAATATTCTCTTCAAACTCTTTTTCTAAATTCATAAAAACACCCTTTTGTAGTAGTAAGCAAAAGCTATAAAAGCTAGCCCTAAAATAGTTGAAATTATATCAAGAGTTATTAAAGAGGCCATTAAACCTATAAATAAAGTCACTATAACATTTGTACTCATAAATATCATCTCGTTGTATGCTAAGACTCTACCTAGATATTGTTTATCAACTTTATCTTGAAGCATAGCATAGGTATATGACCATATAGTTGTAGTTGCTAGTCCTGTTAAAAACATCCCAAAAAGCCCTAAATAGAAGTTGTCTTGTATATTTGCCCATATGATTATAGCTAACCCTTGAAATATAAAAAGGTAGTGAAACTTCTCTTTTGAAGCAAACTTTTGTGTAAATAGTGGTCCTATCATAAGTGCAAATGCCCTTATGGAATTTGTAAGTCCAATAGCAAGAGGTACTGCTATGATATACTTATAGTGGTAATCTGCAAGTAAGGTTACTATAGCATCAAATGATGTAAAACCAACACTAGCATGTAAGAAAAAATAGTGCCAAAGATATTTATGCTCTTTTAGATATGAGATACCATCTTTTATAGACTGCCATATTTTTATAGTTGCTTTCTCTATTTTTACTGTAAACTCTATACGGATAAGTATCAATATAGCTGTAAGGAAAAAAAGTCCATCTATAATAAAAGATATTTTAGCACCAAATATACTTACTACTATCCCACCTGCTGCCATACCTGCAGTAAAAGTAAATGACCATATTATAGAGTGTAGTTCGTTTGCTTTGATTAGAGCTTCATTTGATAATAGTTTTGGTAAATATGACATCTGTGTAGTAAAAAATATAGATGCACTACCCATACGTATAAAAAGTAGTATAAGTAAAAGCCAAACATCATCTATAGAGTTTATAGCTAAAAAACATAGTGTCATAACTAACTCTGTAAACATAAGGCTAACCATTAAGGTTTTTGCTTGAACTCTATCTACAATAGTTCCACTAAATGGAGCCAATATAGCCCCAGGCAAAAGATGCATGGCAGCAACAAGNGCTATTACAAATGCACTTGCACCAAAATCTACAAGCATAGAGTATATCGCTACATTTGAAAACCAAGCTCCAAAATATGCTATAAGTTGAACCGTTGCAAACTGTTTTACAACAGGATGGGTGCTAAAAAGCTCTTTGTAGTTCAACTATTATTTAAACTCAACTTTTACAAGTTTTGAAAAAGTTTGAGGCTTTGGTACAACTATCTCACACTTATAAGATGAGATATGTTTACTATCTGCTACATCATAAAGTTTTGATATCTTAAGATCTGTTTTAATTCCATCTAGATATATAGTTTTAGATTTTATAGTTTTAGCTTCATCTATTGGTATAAAGATCTCTAACTTTCCACTTGTAGTATCAAGTGAGGTATATAGAGTAGATCCTGGATTTACATACTCCCCCTCATTTACATCTATATTGTATATATATCTATTTTTCTCAGTTAGGTTTTTATTTTTTATATTATCTTTTAGTGTTTCTATTTTTGTTTCAAGGTCTACAATTGATGATTTTATATTTAGTATTTTGATTTTTTGGTTATCTTTGTCAAATTTTGATTTTGAAGATACTTTATTAAAACTCTCTAGTATTTCCTCTTCGATTCTTAATACTTCTTGAAGAGTTCTTAGTTTTTGCTTAGTTTGATTTAGNTCTATTTTATTTAACTTATCATCAATTTTTACTAAAGTATCATCTGATACAAACTTCCCCTCTAACTTGCTATTTACATATAAAACTTTTCCTGATACACTTGATTTGATAGTGTAGCTCTCTACTGGCTCTACTTTTGCATAATATTCACTCGCCATTGCAAGTGAGCTTAATATCAATAAACTACTTAAAACTTTTCTCATCATCATTTCCTATATTTAAATCTATTTTTGTATTATCTCAAACTAAAGTTAATATACAATTAACAACTAGTTAGATTATCAACTAAATACTCTAATCCACTATTAAGTTTTATATAAGATTAAAGGAGATAGCTTTAGTTATTTATATTTTAAAGTTATACCACTATCTTCTATTGTGATNAAGTTTTTCTCTTGTAGAGATGTCAAAGCTCTTTTATAAGCTTTTTTACTTAAACCAAATATATCTTTTATCTCATCTGGGTCTGTTTTATAGTTATATGGCAAAGTTCCATGATTTTGTTTTAGGATATCTAGTATTTTAGTATCATTTATATCTTTAGCGATTGTTTTACCTATTGGCTGTAAAGATATATCTAGCTTCTTATCTTCCCTTACACTCTTAATAAAAGCATCAAGTTTAAGACCAACATAGATATCTTGGAATATCTCATTTTTATAGATAAGCCCCTCATAAGAGTTGTCTACAATCACCTTATAACCAAGTGGAGTTTTAGCAACAACCAATATCTTTACAGGGTCATTTTTCTTTAGTTTCTCCACCTCTTTGCTTAAAAACTGACCGATCTTCTCTACACCTATTAGTCTATTTGTTTGTTCATCTTCAACAATTCTAATGATCCGTTTTTCACCCTCTTTAAATGGTGTTTTTTGTCTATTTTTAGGTACAAAAAGATCTTTTTTAAGTCCCCAATCTACAAATGCACCAAAATTGATAGTATCTACAACTTCGGCAAATATAAATTGATCTTTAAACCCTAAAGGTGATTCAGTAGTTGCAACTAGTCTATCCTCAGAATCTGTATAGATAAATACATCTATCTCATCATCAAGATCCATACCATCTTTTATATAAGTATTTGGAAGTAAAACCTCCTCCTCATCTAAACTAGATAGATAAAGACCTGGCTCACTTATACGGTTTATTTTTAATGTGTTTATTACACCTAATTTTATATTTTCATTTATCATAGTTTGATTATAGCGAAAACTATGCTAATTTATACTTTATAGAGTATCCCCTCATAAGTGGAGGTGTGTCGTAGTAATCCTCATCATCTTTTGATTTTGATGGGATTGAAGATTGTTGTTTTTGGGTATTTGGTTCATCTGTATCATCAGTCTCATTAGATTCAAATCCTGTAGCTACTATAGTGATTTTAACCTCATCAATAGCTAAGTTATCATCTGTTGTTGTACCAAATATAATCTCTGGATTTCCCTCAACAGCATCATTTATATTATCCATAACATCACTTATTGCGAACATAGAGACATTTGGATTTGTTGTCCAATGGATCATTATACCTTTTGCACTACTTAGTGATATCTCATCTAAAAGTGGAGATTTTATAGCAAGCTCAAGGGCTCTATTAGCTGCATCATCACCTTTAGCTTTCCCTATACCCATCAAAGCGATACCTTTGTGTTGCATAATAGTTTTAACATCAGCAAAGTCGACATTTATATCATCACTACCAGGTTTTAGTATCACTTCACTCATACCATTTACCGCTTGATAAAGAACATCATCTACTACTTTAAAAGCATCTTTCATCCCTACAGTTTTATCTATGATATTTCTTAATCTATCATTTGGTATTACTATAATTGAATCACTAACTTTTTTAAGCTCTTCTAATCCTAAATTTGCTAAGCCTGTTCTTTTCTTACCTTCCCATTTAAAAGGTTTTGTTACAACAGACACTGTTAAAGCTCCTATCTCACGTGCAGCTTTTGCCACAACAGCAGCAGCTCCTGTTCCGGTCCCTCCACCTAAGCCTGCAGCTATAAAAACTATATCTGAGTCCTCTAGTGCATCTTTTATCTCTTGGTAACTCTCAAGAGCAGAGTCTCTTCCTATATCAGGACGCATACCAGCACCTAAACCACGTGTTAGCTCAAGTCCTAGTTGTATTTTTCTTGGGGCATGAGATAGATTTAATACCTGAAGATCTGTATTTGCTACTATTAGATCTATCTTATGAGTCCCCTCATTTATCATATGGTTGATCATATTACAACCACCACCACCAACTCCAATTACAGCTATTTTTGCAGCATTTTGTGATAATGTTTTTGTTGGTTTTTGTACTGTTATACTACTTTGATCAAATAGGTTCATCTCATCCATTATAGCCACTCCGTAATTTTTGCCTTGAGTCTGCCAATAAACCCTTGTGATTTCTCTTTTTTTGTATCTTTAATTGTTGCTATATCTTGCAGGTTATTCATTGGGTTTACTTCATTGTGAACAGTTTTCTTGGTATCTTGGTTATCTTGATGGTTATAGTTTGTATCTTGATCCACTTGGGAAGATTGTGTCACTTTTACTGTTCTTGTTTTTGTTTTTGATATCAAATTTTTATTACTATCAAGTTCAAAACTTGTATCGTGATCCAATTCATATAAAAGTAACCCAACTATAGTAGATAATGTTGATGAATTAAAATCTATATACCCATTTTGGATATTTTTTGGATTTGATATCTTTACAGGTAGATTTGGGAAAATTTGACTTGCTAGCTCTTTAATACCTGGAGTTTTTGCCATACCACCAGTTATAACCACACCACCTGATATATTTTCTAATATAGAGCTTTGGAGAAGTTTCTCATTTATAAGGCAAAGTATCTCCTCTACCCTTGCATGTATGATTGGCTGAATTTGCTCTATTGATATCTCTTTTGAGTCAGCTTCATTGCCTAGTATTGGAAGTTTTACTTTTTTTATAGTTGTATCAGATTCATCCTCTTTACTAGGTAAAAGTGATCCATATTTGTTTTTTATCATATTAGCTGCGCTATAAGGGGTATGTAGCATCTCTGATATATCATTTGTGATATGTTCACTTCCTATTGGTAAAAAGTCACTGTATATTATACTAGAGCCTTTAAATACTACTAGTTGGGTTGTGGTCCCACCTATATTTAAAACAGCTGCTCCTAACTTTTTTTGATCACTCTCTAGTGTTGCTATTGCATTTGCGTAACCTGATAATACAAATTTATCAACTTCCAAATTTGCTTGTTTTATAGCGTTTCTTACATTTGTTAGATTTGTTTTTTTTGCAGTTATTACATTTGCCCAAACTTCAATTCTAGTACCGTTCATATTAAGTGGATTTAATATGTGACTACCATCATCAACTTTAAAATATATTGGTAATACATGTATAGCATCATCATCAGCAATAACTTTTGCATTGTAAAGTGCCATATTTAAAACTTGTTTTATCTCATTGTGGGTTATAAGTCCACTTGGTATATTTATACTACCTGTACTTCTTATAGTTCTTGTATTTGCACCCGATATAGATACTACAGCTTTTGATATAGATGAACCAGAACTGCTTATTGCACTTGAAACTGCCTCTTTAATTGAGCCACCAGCAAGATCAATATCAACTATATGACCTTTTTGTACACCTTCACTCTTACTTTGACCAATACCTAAAATGTTTATTTTATTATTGAAGTCATTTGCTGCAACAATTGCATGGATTTTTGTTGTACCTATATCTATAGCTAAAATTGAGTTGTTCAATTATTTATTTCCTAAAAAAGATTTTACTTCATAACTATTTTGAAGTTTTGCTATTAAATTTTGTGTTATCTCATTGTTTTTTATATTTTCAACGATCGCTTTAACACTATTTTCATATTTACCATCATATGTAGCTAGTTTACTATCCTCAATCTTAAAAACTACAATTTTATCTTCAAATTTTACACTTGATATTTTTGTTGTGGAGTTAAAAATTTCAGATACCAATTGAGCACTCTCTTGTGAAGATAGTTTACCAAATGTTTTTTTAGAATCTCTACTAATATATCCTATATCTATACCTTTAAAATTATCTATAACTTTTTGGGCATTTGCCTCTAAAATTTCAACCTTCTTTTGAGCTATATAGTCTGCTCTTACTTGATTTGAAACATCAGAGTATGATTTTATTTGTGGTTCTATTTTTGATATAAGTTTAAACACATAGTAACTTCCATTTGTATAAAAAGGTTTTAAAATATCATCCGCTTTACTTTTTGTAAGTTCATTAAAATCATCTTGATTTAGAAAATGACTACTTGCATATATTGTCTCTTTTGTTTTAAAAGTAGATTTCTCTTTTTTAAGATTTAGATACTCTTTTAATGCTATTTTCTTCATCTCTTTTTTTGTTTTATTCTCAATATTATCTATTTTAGAGTACTCAACTTTAAAACCTTCAGCAGTTTTATAATTTTCTTTATTCTTTTCCCAATACTCTTTTAGAACTTTATCATCTGTTGATACTTTTATATTTTTATCATCTACTATATTTATAGATACTTTGTCTTCTAGATATAAAAGCTCTCCAAAGTTTTTAATCTCATTTTCTAATAATGGGGTATTAAATATCTTTTGAACTTTTGTTACAAGTAGATCTTTTTTTAACTGCTCTTCAAATTCAGTAGCAGTTCTTCTATTTTGCTTTAATACAGAAAGGTAAGTGTTTTTATCAAATTTTCCATCTTTAAAAAAAGCCTCTATTTGTACAAGCTGTTTAGCAACCTCTTTATCTGTAACCTCTAAACCAAGCTCATTAGCATAGTTTATCAAAAGATATTTTTGTATAACCCTTTGAAGTGCAGCATCTTCAAGTTTTAGCTGGTCTGCTAACTCTTTATTAAAACTCTCACCAAACATTTGACTATATTGTGAATATAGTGCACTATATTCTGTTTGAAGGTCATTTAGAGGAACTTCAGTTTCCCCAACAATAGCAACTGCAGAGTTTGATTTACCATAATCGTAACTTCCCCATCCAACAAAACCAGCTCCAACAAAAGCTATTGTACTTATCCATATAGTTATAACTAACCATTTTTTATGTTTTTGCATCCATGTAATCATATATTTTATCCTATTTTTCTATTGGTAGATTTAAATCTGACCAATCATCTTTATATTGTGTAGTTTTAAAACCATGAGCTATATTATAAACTTGAGTAAACCCCTCACGACCTAGTATATTAGCAGCAAATTTTGTTCTACTGCCACTTCTACATATCAATAGCAGTTCTTTATCCATATCACCTTTTAACAGTTCATATACTTGATCGATAAACTGATGATTAAAAACTCTTTCACCATCCTTCTCAAAAAATGCAGGGATCAAAAAAGCTTCTTTGGGATGATCCTGCTTATATTCACCTGGTGTTCTAATATCTAGTAATATAGCACCATTTTGTTGCATCTTATAAGCTTTTTGTGCTGATATATCAGCTTTATAAAAGATCCCCATACCATAAAGAGATGTTNAACTCAACAGTAAAAATAGTGATAAAAATATTTTTTTAGCTATCAATTGAGTGATCCTTTTTAATAATTATTGGTTTTGATTGGGGATTATACAATTTTCTTGGTTATTTATATCTGAGTCATCGTATGGATCCATATGGATATTTATAATCCAATTTTTAGATTTATCTAATTCCATGATCTTATCTTCAACTCTATCTGCAATTCTATGAGCATCCATAAGAGTTATCAAACAATCAAAAACTAAGTGAACATCAACAAAGTTATTATCCCCTGCTGTTCTTGTTTTTAAGAAGTGATGGTCGTTTACTTTCTCTTCTGATTCAATTATCTCAACTATTTGAAGAGGTATATCACCATCTATTGCTCTATCTAGCAATACCAACACACCCTCCTCTATTAACTCATATGCACTGTAGATAATAAATATAGATATTGCACCACCAATTAAGATATCAACTATCTCCCAACCTGTTAGATAAACAGCAACTAGTGATACTAAAACAGCACCGTTTACATAAACGTCTGTTTTATAGTGTAGTGCATCAGCTTTTATAACCATATTGTTTGTTTTTTTTGCAACTGCATTTAGATATGCTACAAGTAGTATTGTTATGAACAGTGATATTATCATCACTATAAGTGATTGATCAAGATAACTTGAGGTTTCACCACTGAAGTATTTTTTAACTGCAGTATATAATAAAAACAGTCCTGACATGGTGATGACAACACCCTCAATAACACTAGCAAGGGCTTCTATTTTACCTCGACCATAATTAAAAGTTTCATCAGCTGGTTTCTCAGAGTTTGATATAGCAAAGTAGTTAAAAAGTGAAACAAACATATCAAGTATACTATCAACTGCAGATGCAAGTACTGCAACTGAACCACTTAATATACCAATGGTAAATTTCATAAGTGTTAAAAATGCAGCAACACTAGTAGATATAACTGTAGCTTTTTTTTGTAATGTCATATTGATAAATCCTTATTGTATAAAAATTTAGATATTTTGAAATAATATAGTATTAAAAATTCAATTTTAGTAAATTCTTAATACTAAATTGCCCAAAAAGGGGAAGGAGATCTTATCTTCTTCCTCTAGAAGATCCACCTCTTGAGTCTCTACCTCTAGAGTCTCCCCTTGATGATCCACCTCTATTTCTACTTGGTCTTCTACTTCTAGAACCTCTTCTATCGTTATCTCTTCCACTACTTTTTTTAGCACGCTCTAGTAAAAACTCAATATCTTTTAAAGATTTACCAATTTTATCTTTACCTTTAACTTGATTTTTTTCCAATAGCATTGAAGCTAACTTAAATGTGATAGTTGAAGCATCATATTTATTTTTTAAACCTTCGATTAATTCATAAACCGATTCATCGATGATCTGTTTATCAATATCTGCTATAAATCCATCCATAGCTTTATCTTTTATATCAGATTTATTTGGAACTATTTTACTCTCTATAACAGTCCCTACATCTTTTTGTATTTTACTAAGACTTCTAAACTCTGCTGGAGTTACAATAGAAACTGCAACACCCTCTTGTCCACCACGTCCAGTTCTTCCGATTCTGTGAACATAACTTTCTGAGTCAAATGGTAATTGGTAATTAAATACGTGTGATACACCTTTTACATCAAGTCCACGAGCTGCAACATCTGTTGCTATTAGAACCTCTAAAGAGTCACTTTTAAATGCTCTTATAACCTCTTCTCTTTGTCTTTGCTCCATATCACCATGAAGACCTTTTGCACTGTACCCTTGAGATACAAGATAAGTTGAAAGTCTATCAACATCTCTTTTCATTTTACAAAATACAATAGCTTTTGATGGATCTTTATAGTCAAATAATCTTATAAGTGCATCATCTCTCTCATGCTCATCAACTACATAAAACGATTGTTTTATCTTTGTGTTTGTCATCTCTGATTTTGTAATAGTGATAAATTTTGGTGTATTTAAAATATTCTCTGCTAATCTTTTAATAGGTGCTGGCATTGTTGCACTAAACATTAAAGTTTGCTTTCTGTTTTTTAGATACTTAAATATCTCTTTAATATCATCTAAAAATCCCATATCCATCATCTCATCAGCTTCATCTAAAACTACATAGTCTGGATCTATTGAGATTTGGTCTTTTGAAAGTAGATCTAAAAATCTACCTGGAGTTGCTACGATAATTGATGCACTTTGGATATGTTTGATCTGTCTTGAGTATGAGCTTCCACCGTATACTGTTGCAGTTTTTACATCTAAAAACTTTCCAAATTTAAATAGCTCATCACTTACTTGGATAGCTAATTCTCTTGTTGGTACGATAACAACTGTCTCTACACCTTTGTTGCACTCCATCATCTGAAGAAGTGGTAAACCAAAAGCAGCAGTTTTACCTGTACCTGTTTGAGCTTGAGCAACTATATCGCTACCGCTTAATACTACAGGGATAGCCTCTTGTTGTATTGGACTAGGTTCAGTGAACCCTGCAGTTTGGATAGCCTTGTCAAGCTCTTTTTTAAAGTTAAAATCGTTAAATTTCATATTTGTTTTGTTACCTTTTTTGTATAAATTAACTCATTATAGCTAAAAGATACTTAAAATATCTCACTAGTTAAACTTTACTTAAATTCTCATAAACTTCAACCCTATTTCTACCATTTTCTTTTGCTTTATAGAGTGCCTCATCACACTTTTTATACATGATCTCCTCTGTATCTCCATTGGAAAACTCACATACACCAAAACTAGCGGTAATTCCCCCTGCTACTTCATGTTTTATTTTAGCAACATCACCCCTTAGATGCTCTGCTACTATAGCTGCATTTTCTTTTGTGGTATTTGGAAGTATCATCACAAACTCCTCACCTCCCCATCTTGCAAACGTATCTGTTTTTCTAGTTATCTTATTTATTGTTTGCGCTAAAAGTATCAATACTTCATCTCCAATTAGATGTCCAAAGGTATCGTTGAAACTTTTAAAGTGATCTATATCAACTAGTATCATACTAAACTGTGTTTCATATCTATTTGCTTTCTCAAGCTCTGATTGAAAAACTTCATCTATTTTATTTCTATTATAGATATTTGTAAGATTGTCAAAGTATACTTTATTTTGCAACTCTAGCTTTTCCATAGTCATTAAAGATATATCTATAAATGTAGCTAAATATATATCTTTATTGTCTCTTCTATCTATTGGGGTTAGTTTTAGATAAAAAGATTTTGGAACAAATCTATTAAAATCAAAAATCATAACATTTCTTTTTGTTGCTTGAGTCCTTAACATCAACTCCATAAAATCTTCACCATCTTTTAAGTGTGATTTGTCTATGAAACCTTCTTGTGGCATAAATATATCTATAAAACTTTCATA
>JGI997J19993_1000369_pt1 | contig 13890 bp, 11 predicted proteins | sample Etolagbewater25m_FD_19993 | JGI IMG/M metagenome (IMG submission 19993)
ATGTTGAGATTAAAAAAGATGAAATAAGTCTGGATTGTGAGCACTCTTTAACACATGCTGAACTTACGGTGCACACAAAAAACCAAAAAGGTTTGCTCTCCTACATAATGGACTGTTTTGAGAAATTAAATATAAATATTATAACAGCAAAGATACATTCGAGTAAATACAAAGCAAGAGACAGTTTTTTAATGGAAAAACAAAACAATATATGTGATAATGTCGATAAAATTTTTAAACTATTAACTAAAGGCAGCTAAATATGTGTGGAATTGTTGGATATCTCGGAGAAAAGAATACTAAAGAAATTTTACTTGATGGTCTAAAAGAGCTGGAATACCGAGGTTATGACTCAGCAGGAATAGCTGTACTTCAAAATGGTAACTTTGAAAACTACAAAGCGATAGGAAAATTAGTCAACCTTGAAGCAAAAACAAAAGATTTTGTTACAGATTCTTTTGCTGCAGGAATAGGACATACTCGATGGGCTACGCATGGCAAACCAACAGAGCTAAACGCACATCCGCATCTTGGTGAGAGTTCTTATGTTGTTCATAATGGAATTATTGAAAATTATGCTGAGTTAAAAAAAGAACTTATAAATGATGGCGTGAAATTTTTAAGTCAAACAGATACTGAAGTCATAGTACATCAATTTGAAAAAAATCTAAAGTCTGCCGCTACTGCGTTTGAAGCATTTGAGAAAACCGTTGGTCAACTTAAAGGTGCTTATGCGATTTTACTTGTAACTAAAAGTGAAGAGAGAACTATATTTTTTGCAAAACGCGGTTCTCCAATGCTTGTTGGTATAAACGCAGAGAACGAAAAATATTTTGCCTCTTCTGACACACCTTTAATAGGTCACTGTAATGAAGTAAACTACTTTGAAGATGGCGATTACGGATATGTAACATCTCAAGATATTATTATCTTTAATAAGAATGGAATTAAAACAAATCCTAAATTTACAAAACTCTCTCAAAATAAATTATCAGCTCAAAAAAATGGATTTAGATTTTTTATGGAAAAAGAGATTTATGAACAGAGTGATGTAATTGCTGATACTCTACTAGGCCGTTTGTCTCATAACGAAGTCATCTTTGAAGAACTTGACAAGTCACTTTTTGATGGTATAAACGAGATTAAACTTTGTGCTTGTGGAACATCTTACCATTCAGCTTTGAGTGCTACTTATCTTTTTGAAAGATATTCAAAAATCAAAACTTCCATAGAAGTAGCCTCGGAGTTTAGATATAGAGAACCTATCATGAGTAAAGACACTCTTTTTGTTGTAATTTCTCAAAGTGGTGAAACTGCTGATACACTCGAAACTTTAAAAATGGCAAAAGAAGCAGGACTTAAAACGCTGGTTATCTGCAATGTTGACAACTCTTCAATGGTACGTCTTGCTGATGCTTGTATATTAACTCGAGCAGGGGTTGAAAAAGGTGTAGCATCAACCAAAGCATTTGCTACACAAGTTACAGTTTTTTGGATGATGAGTCTTTACGTTGCAAAACTTAAAAACACAATGAAAGAAGAAGAGTTAATAAGACAAATTTCTCTTTTACGTGAAGTTCCCGCTTCTGTAAAAGTCACAGATGAAATTCATGAAAAAATCAAAAGATTATCTAAACGTTATCTTCATGGTCACGGTTTTTTCTTCATAGGTCGCGATATATTTTATCCACTTGCTTTAGAAGGTGCCTTAAAGTTAAAAGAGATTTCATATCTTCATGCCGAGGGATATCCGAGCGGAGAGATGAAACATGGTCCTATTGCTCTAGCCGATCCCGAACTCTTTACTATTGCTCTGCTTCCCCAACATCTTCTTTATGAAAAAGCAAAAAGTAATGTAGAAGAGTTAAGCGCAAGAGACTCTACTATCTGTGCTATTAGTGCATTAGAATTTGATAAAGCAGATGATTTTATACCTATCAATCAATGCAATGATTATATGCTAGAATTTTTTGAAATGATGGTAGTGCTTCAGATACTTTCACTCGAAATTTCTGTGAGACTAGGAAATGATGTAGATATGCCTAGAAACTTGGCAAAAAGTGTCACAGTAGAATAAAATAGAACACTGCATAATATTAATTAATCTTATGCAGTGATAAAATAAATCAATTTATCCCAATAACCTCAAATATTTCTAATTTCATACTTATTTTATTTCTTATCTGATACCATGTAATAAATAATTAATGAGAATATTCATGCAAACAAAATTCAGACTTCTGCTTACGGTCACCATTCTTCTCTTAACATTAGGGATTGCTATTATCATAAATGTATCACTAAACTTCAGAGACTACAGCATAAAAAGCGCTGTTGAAAAAGCTAAAATGACGGCTACTATAGTCCAAGATGGACTAACCTCTCACATGATTAATGGGGTAATGGATAAAAGAGAGTTTTTTTTAAAGCAAATATCAACTAATGATGAAATAAAATCTCTCTGGATTTCAAGAGCTCAAAGCGTGATAAAACAGTATGGAGAAGGTTTCAATAACGAAAGACCAAGAGATGACATTGACAAGCAGGTACTAAATACAGGAAAAAGTGTACAAAAAATTATAGAGCACACAGATAGTATAGTATTAAGGATGACAATCCCTTATAAGGCCTCTGATACTGCTAATGGTCCAAACTGTTTAAGCTGCCATAATGTTAATAATAATGATACTCTTGGGATTGTCAGTATGGAATTTAATATTACCAATATGAGAAATGAGGGAATGTTTACTATACTAAAAATATTAGGTATTAATATACTTTTTATTATAATCGTATTAATACTGATTAATTATTATGTAACACCTTATATGAAACTTTTTACAAATCTTCAAGAAGGCATTAAAAAAGCATATCGCGGAGATTTCACACATACATTTGAAACAACTGTAACCGGTGATGGCAAAAATATTGTGCAACAAATGAACACTCTTTTTCAAAAGATACAAGAAACATTTGGAGATATAAAATACAATCTTGCAACTTTTATTCCTCAAAAATCAATATCCTCAACCGATCCTTTGTATGAAGCTAAAACAATTATTGGTGAGCTTTCTGACATATATAAGTTTAAAAAAACAATAGAGCTTGATTCTTCAAAAAGTATTGTTTATTCTAGAATTATTGACATCTTAAAATCTAAATACAATATTGCACACTTCGCATTTTATGAACTTAATAATATTACTGCTAAACGAGAACTCATTTATATAACAGATGGAAAAAGTATATGTCTAGATGAAGTAGATAATCACTCTAATTTATGTAGAGCACATCGGACAAAAACTGATGTAATTTCTACAGAGTTTGAAAATTTGTGCAAGTCATGCGACTCTAATAATATACACTATACATGTTTGCCATTTAGTATTAATAAAGATAATTCACTGATTCTATCAATAACAGCAAAATCTGATGAGGAGATAGTCCATATTAATTCTAAAATACCTAATATTAAAAACTATCTTGAAGCTGCCAAACCTGTTATAGAAAGTAAATTATTAATGGGTAAACTTCGAGACACTTCCCTTAGAGATGGTATGACTGGACTCTATAACAGAAGATTTTTAGAAGAGTTTATAGACACCCTAATGGCTCAATCAAAAAGAGAAAATGAGACTTATAGCATTATGATGCTTGACGTTGACTTTTTTAAATCTGTTAATGACACCTATGGGCATGATATTGGAGATGTCGTTATCAAAAAGATAGGTAAAATGCTACTAGAAAATATTCGTGAAGCAGATTTGGCAATACGATACGGTGGAGAAGAGTTTATTGTTATGCTTCATAATGCAAGTAATGAAGGAACTCTTGATGTTGCACATAAAATACATTCTGCTTTTGCAAGTATAATCTTCGATGTCGGCAATGGAAAAACTATTCAAAAAACGATGAGTATAGGTATATCTAAATTTCCTAGCGATGGCGATACTATTTGGAAATGTATAAAGTTTGCAGATACTGCTCTGTATGTTGCTAAGACTACTGGTAGGAATAAGATAATTGAATATACAAAAGAGATGTCAGAGAGTCAAGATTTAAGATAAGAACAAAGTTCCAATGCTATTTAAAGGCATTGGAACAATAGAAAAAAGTAATTAGAGTTTAGCTACAACCACATCCGCCGCTTTCTTGTTTAGGAGCAGAAGAAGTTGAACATGCACTTACACCAGGAGGTGTAGTCGGTTGAACTGCTGCATTATCAACGCCACCATTAGCATTAATATCTTCTATTTGAGCCCAAATAGACTCAGCTGCCGCCGCATATCTTTTAGCTGATTCTGAACTTGGATTTACAAAAGTAATAGGCTTACCTTCATCTCCACCAGTTCTAATGCTTGGTTCTAATGGAATTTCAGCAATTATTTTAGTATCAAACTCATCAGCCATAGGTTGTGAAGTTCCTTTACCAAAAATATCATATTCAACACCGGTATCTGGTGCAATAAATCCACTCATATTCTCAACAATCCCAGCAATAGGAATATTCAGTTTTTTAAACATATCTAATGAACGACGAGAGTCATCAAGAGATACACCTTGTGGAGTAGTTACTGTAAGACCAACAGTTACAGGTACACTTTGTGCCAAAGTAAGCTGAGCATCACCAGTTCCTGGAGGCATATCAATAACTAATACATCTAATTCAGACCATAAAATATCACGTAAAAATTGCTCGATTGCTTTCATTATCATAGCACCACGCCACATAAGTGATTGGCCCTCTTCCATTAATGAACCCATTGACATCATTTCAATGCCATACGCCTTAATAGGAAGAACTTTATTTCCATTTACCTCAGGCTTAATGTCAGCTACACCCATCATACGAGGGATGTTTGGACCATATATATCTGCATCCAAAAGACCGACTTTCTTACCCTGCGCAGCAAGAGCAATAGCGAGATTTACAGATGTTGTTGATTTACCAACCCCACCCTTTCCAGAACTTACCATTAAAAAGTTTTTAACTTGAGGAGCAATATTTTTACCGTGAGAAGAAGATTCTCTAGGCATTTGAGGCGCTTTAACATTTGCATTGATAGCACCCATACAGCCTACTGCTTTTAACTCTGCTGCTGCGTCATCTTTAATCTGCTGTGCCACTTCTGGAGCACTTGAAGTAATTTCAACGTTAAAACTAACATCATTACCATTAATAACTATATTATTTACAAATCCAAAAGTTACGATATCTTTGGTAAAACCTGGATACATTACTTTACTAAGTGCTGATTTTACAATTTCTTCAGTCATAATCTATATATTTCCTTTAATTTATTTTCTTTTATAAACTAGTCCCTAAATCAAGTTTAGGATGACAGAATATTTAACTTTCCGTCATTCCAAACTTGATTTGGAAGCTAATTTTTATTTTAGACACTTTACCATATTTAAATAAGACAAAAATTGTCTTAAATCAATAATTTTATTTTTTAAGCTAAAAGTAGTGCTTCTTCAGCTTCCTCTTTTGCTTTGTTTTCCGTAATAATTCGCTCAATACCTTCAGGGTTTTCCATAATTTCTTGAGTTATCTTGTACGAACAAAATTTCGGTCCACACATAGAACAGAATTCTGCTTCTTTGAAAACATCTTGAGGTAGTGTTTCATCATGATACTCACGGGCTCTTTCACTATCAAGTGCAAGTTCAAACTGTTTTTCCCAATCAAAGGCATATCTTGCATCACTCATTTCATCATCAATATCTCTAGCACCTTTACGACCACGAGCGATATCAGCAGCATGAGCTGCAATTTTATAAGCAATGATACCTTCACGTACATCATCTGCGTTTGGAAGACCTAAGTGTTCTTTGGGTGTAACATAACAAAGCATACTCGCTCCATGCCATCCACCAACTGCCGCACCGATAGCAGAAGATATATGATCGTAGCCAGCAGCGATATCTGTAACTAATGGACCTAAAATATAAAAAGGTGCTTCGTGACAAAGTTCTCTTTGTATCTTCATATTACGTTCAATCTGATTTAATGGAACATGACCTGGACCTTCAATCATCACTTGAACATTTTTCTCCCAAGCTCTTAGTGTTAATTCACCTAACACTTTAAGCTCACCTAGCTGTGCATCATCAGAAGCATCAGCCAAACAACCAGGGCGAAGTGAATCACCTAAAGATAAGGAGACGTCATATTTAGCACAAATATCTAAAATATCATCAAACGCAGTATAAAAAGGATTTTCTCTATGGTAATGCATCATCCATGCAGCCATTAATGATCCACCACGTGATACAATTCCCATCTTGCGTTTTGCAATTTTCGGCATAGTTTCCAATAAGAAACCTGCATGAATTGTAAAATAAGAAACGCCTTGTTGCGCTTGACGTTCAAGAACTTCTAGCATTACTTCTATACTTAAATCCTCTATCTTGTTTCCAACATCATGAAGAATTTGATAAATAGGTACTGTTCCAATAGGTATCTTTGAAGCAGCAATTACAGCCTTACGAATTTCGTCTAAATCACCACCTGTTGAAAGGTCCATAGCAGTATCAGCTTTATAATGCTGAGAAACTTCCATTTTTTCAACTTCACCTAAAACATCAGAAGCAATGGCAGATGAACCAATATTCGCGTTGATTTTACAAGTTGAAGCTATACCTATAGCCATTGGTTCCAATGAAGTATGATTAACATTCGCAGGTATAATTAAACGACCTCTAGCAATTTCACTTCTTACCAATTCTGGTGATAAGTCTTCTATTTTTGCGACATATTCCATCTCCTGTGTAATAATGCCAGCTTTTGCGTAATACATCTGTGTCCGAACAGAGTCATTTTCACGCTCTTTAACCCATGAAGATCTCATAGCTTTCTCCTAAAATATTTTAATAATCTATATGATGGAAATATAATCAAATAAAGTTAAAGTATTATTAAGTGAAATTATTGAATTGGTTTTTTAGAAATATATACATATAATTTCTACACAAGATAAAAAAAAGCTTTAGATGTGTATAATTTCGTAACACATTTTTTATGCGGGAGCAATATTGCCAGACTTAACACTTATATTACTTGCTGCGGGTAGTTCAAACAGATTTGAGCTAAATGTAAAAAAACAATGGCTTCGAGTTGACCATAATCCTTTATGGAAATTTGTTGCTCAAAAGCTTGAAAAAACACATTTATTTCATAAAATAATTATTACATCATCTAGTGATGACATAGAATTTATGAAGAACTATGCGGACTACACTTTTGTTGAAGGTTCTGATACAAGACAAAAATCTTTAAAAAATGCTCTTGAATATGTAGACACTGAATTTGTTTTAGTGAGTGATATCGCCCGGTCATGCATAAGTGAAGAATTTCTAAAAAAAATTATTTCTAAAAAATCATCAAGTGATTCTATCGTTCCATATCTCAAAGTAACAGATACTATTGTATATAAAAATGAAACTATAAATAGAGATGAAGTTAAACGGATTCAAACTCCCCAATTATCAAAAACATCTGTATTAAAAAATGCTCTTGACACAAATCAAGAATATACAGATGAAAGTAGTGCTATAGTTGCAAATGGTGGAACTCGTAAGTTTATCTTAGGTGATGAAGATGCTCATAAGATTACTTACATTAGTGATTTAAATAAAATCCCTTGTTTAGATGCTCCATCAAAAGACACAATGAGTGGAACCGGCTTTGATGTACATGCCTTTGATGAAACAGGTGATATGTGGCTTGGTGGAGTAAAAATTGAATCCGATTATGGATTTAAAGCTCATAGTGATGGGGATGTGGCGATACATTCACTCATAGATGCTCTTTTAGGAGCTGCAGGGCTTGGAGATATAGGTATGATGTTTCCCGATAATGATGATGCATATAAAGGTATAGATTCTAAAGAACTTTTAAAAAGAGTTGTATATAAAATTTATAATTTTGGTTTTGTCATAGTCAATATTGATCTAACGATCGCTGCTGAAAAGCCAAGAATTGGTAAGTACAAAACAGAGATTAGAAAAACATTAGCCGCTATATTAAAAATAGATGCTAGTAGAGTAAATATAAAAGCAACTACCACGGAAAAACTTGGTTTTATAGGTAGAGGGGAAGGTGTTGGAGTACTCGCCAATGCAAATTTAAAATATTACGACTGGACAAATAGAAACTAATTTAAGGTAAAAAATGAAAATACTAATTATAGAAAATGAGATTTATTTAGCACAAAGCATCGCTACAAAGCTGGGTGAACTTGGTCATGTATGCGAAATGTGTACATCAACTAAAGATGCTATTAAAAGTACAGACTATGATGTTGTACTTCTCTCTACAAATATCAATGGACAGGACTTTAACCCCGTCATTGATACATTTAAAAAATCTATTGTTATTTTAATGGTTTCATATATTAGTAATGATACAGTATCTAAACCTTTAGCTGCTGGTGCAAAAGATTATATTTTAAAGCCATTTATGATTGAAGAATTAATTAGAAAAATCGATCATTATCAAGACTATGAAAAACTTAAAAAAAGAAATGAAGCATATGAGAAATATCTAGACCATACATTTTCATCTCTTTCACAAGAGCATGACCATAATAATACTGAATTACCATTGTTTATCTCTTCAAGTTTTCAAAAAAATGCAGATGCATTTGCCTTTGAATATGCGAGTAAAAAAAATCTTCCTATACACTTTTTAACATTGAGTGATCCAAAAGCAATGAATGAAATATCTTCAATTCCTCAAAACTGTATTATCTATATTATTGACTATCAAGTACTTAAAAAAAGTGACAAAAAAGCATTTTGTGAAGTTATTGCCAATAAAAAAATAATTATTGCAAGTAGTGATAAGATAGAAGATGTAGAGTATCCCGTTTTAGAAATCAAAAGTGAAAACAATGTCTTTGATAGAGGCGAAATTTTACCAATTGAAGATTATGTTAAATTTATAGTTCTGAACTACCAAAGTAAATATCCTGATACAGAACTATCTAAAAAATTAGGTATATCACGTAAAAGCTTATGGGAAAAACGTAAAAAATATGACATTATCAAGAAAAAATAAAACTCTTTTAATAGATAAAGAAGCGGCCTCTGCACTGGAGCTGTTAAAAAATGGTTTGCTAAAACCTCTTACTGCTTTAATGACAAAAAAAGAGAAAAGGTCTATCATTGAAACAGGTCTTATTGATGGAAAAACTTTTCCGTTACCTTTTATTTTAGCACCAGCTGGTGAAACAAATGCAAAGATAATTCAATCATTAGAAGTTGGTGAAGAAATAACTATTCTTTGTGAAGACAAAGAGTTTGCAACTCTCATAGTAGATGAAACTTTTCAGACTGATCCTAGTATCAGAACAAAACATATTTACGGAACTGATGATTTATCTCATCCAGATGTTAAAACTACCTATAAAAGACTTGGATCTTGGGGCGTAAGTGGAGAGTATACTTTACTCAACACCTCTTGTAATCAAAGTAAAGAGAATATAGACATTATAAACCGTGCAAAAAAAATTATAAACGCAAAACATACAACTGCATTAATTATGGCTGCAAACCCTTTACATCGTGCTAATGAAAGACTTATCAGACAAGCCTTAGACACCACAGACTTATTAGTGATTTTTTTATTAAAACCATATAATGATAAAAACTTAGCCTATGAATTGAGAGAAGAGACATTAATGTTTTTTGTTAATAACTTCTTGCCAAAAAACAAAGTTGTCATTGTCCCACTTGAAAATAGTTATGTTTTTGCGGGTTATAATGAACTCATACTGAATGCTATTGTTACAAAAAACTATGGTTGTGACAGACTAACAATCAGTAGAGATCACACTGGACTAGGTATGTTCTCTGATGCAAATTCGGATAAATCGATTATAGATAAACTTGTTGGTATTGAGATAGAAATAAAACTAGAAAGTGAATATGTTTATTGTGACCAGTGTACTACTCTTGTCAGCAAACAAACTTGTCCTCATGGTCAGCATCATCAAATTTCTTATCACGCAGATTCTATTTTAGATTTGCTTGAACTAGGTTTATTGCCACCCACAATATTAATGAGAAAAGAAATTTCAGCCTTTTTATTATCTAGAATTTTTCCTAAGAGAATTAAAAGTTTAGAAAAATTGTACTATGATTTACTACCTGTTGAAGGTTTATTAAAAGAGCACACAGAAAAAGATTTCTATTTAGAACTAATGAAACTCTATCAAACAACATCGCTAACGTAGTTTAGTTATATTTCAAACGCATTGCCGTAATTACTTCCTTGTAATTACTTCGAAAATAAGTATTGATAAACATCTTGTTTTATCAATACTTATAAGCGTATAAAAATGAACGAACTGCTCATCTACAAACAGAGGAAGAAAATGAACAGATTTTTTATAACAGTTGGCTATAGTGGCCTATTTCCAAAAGCACCTGGCACTGCAGGAACTTTAGTGTCACTACCTCTTGGTATGTTAATTCTTATCTACTTTGATGCATATACACTCTTTTTAGCTACTGCGCTCATAAGTATCATTGCTATTAAAGAGATAAACAAGTACGAAGAAAAAACTGGAACTCATGACGATAAAAGCATCGTCATTGACGAATTGTCAGGGATGTGGTTCGCACTGAGTGTTGCTCCGGCAATAAGTGTAGGGATGAATGAAGTTACTACATTAAGCAATGGATTCTTAATCCAATCGATACTATCCTTTGCTCTGTTTAGATACTTTGATATAGTCAAACCATCAATTATTGGAAGAATAGATCGTGAAGCAAAAGGCGGAATCGGTGTAATGGGTGATGATATCATCGCCGGTTTTGCCGCAGGAATTGTTAGTGCTGCTCTTTGGCAAGCCTGGTTATACATTTCAGCTATTTTATAAGATAATTTTTAATAAAGATGCCCTTGCAGCACAATGCCCAAAGGGCATGGCTACTTTAATTCAAGCTATACAAATAAAGGATCTGAAACTGGTTCTATCTCTTCAAAGTCATTTATAATTGTCTTAAACATTTGCATAGTTTTTTTAGCTTTAGAAATATTTTCATCAAATATGCTTTTAGATGCAGGAAAAGCTTCACTCAATTCTGTATAAATCATAATACGGCCATTTATATGTTTATCTATCTCTTGAAACGCATCTTCAAGATATGATCTCTTTGTTGTGTGTCTAAATAACGCTTTAACCATTTTGAGACGCTCCTTAATGGGAATAGACTCATCAATCCCTTCTGCAACTCTTTTAATGTCTAAACGTGATAAATAAACACCACTTACTGCAGGAGATAAAAGTTTAGATGTTAAAGCATCAACAAATTGAGGAACCGGTTCATCATCTTCTTTGTCACCAGCATCAGGATTTTGTCCTTTTGTCATACCATCATCAGGTTCTAACGTACATTTATCTTTTACAAACTTGTCAAATTCTGCTCTTAAATCACTTAAATCATGTTGTTCCATTTGTCATTTTCCTTTATTGTATTATTGTTTTGTAAGCTCTATCGCAAAGCTTCTCAATGATGTCATCATAGCTAGTATATACTGCGTTTAGCTCATTTGCTCTTTGTTTTAAAGCTGAAAATTCTTTGTTATTTTTCATGTCAAAATTAAACTTTGCTAAGGTATTTATCATATTTAGTGAACTCATATTAGAAAAGTCTAAAACTGCATCAAACGCAGAAAAATCTAAACTCATATCTTTGGAGATACGATTTAAATCTGGATCATGTAACTCGACTTCTTCTGTAAAGGCCATTAACTCTTCAAGGTTTTCATCAAAATACCTTACATTAAACCCACAGGCTAAAAAAGAAAAAGCTTTTGCATGATGGTTAGTTCCTATAATCGCTATTTTTGAAACAAGTAAATCTTTAAGATGCTCAGTTAAAACTCGTGTACTAAAAAGATCACCTCTTAGCTTTTCACCCTCTTTAAATACTATGTCACACATACCACTGCGTTTAACAAGTTCTGAAGCATCTTCTAAAATATCAACTATCTTAGCAACATACTCATTTGAAATAACTGCACCATTTACATGAGACTTTTTCATATTTGAAACTGTAAAATATAAATCATCTTCTCTAATATTCATGGGAATCATCATGGTATCATCATTGTTAGCTTTAAATTTTTTATTCATAATAGCACTAAATCTGCTTACTCCAGCCTCTACTCCAATAAAACCAAATAGTTTTGTCTGGCGCGAGATTTCATTGGCATTATTCATCATATTAAAACTCCTCTATTACATATCATCAGTTATACCCCATAACGCTCTTGCTTCTTCATCTTCTGCTTTACATCTATAACACATTGTGTCATTTGTATTTGTACTAAAAATAACATTACACTCATCACAGCGTCTCACTTTAAAAGATATTAGATTCTGCACTGTTGGTTCAAAAAATTCTTTAATGTTGTAAGAGCTTGAAAGTGTAATTGCATCTGGCTCACATACATCATGACAAATATGACACTTTATACATAAAAATGGGTCAAAATCTATTTTAGAATTTTTAATATCTGATGTTAAGGCTCCTGTAGGACAGACACGATAACACATTTGACATGCAGTACACAACTCTTCATTCATGATTTTTTGAGAAGTAAACGAAACCTCATTTGCATCAACTATATGAAATTGCGAAGGTTTTTCAACTCTTTTAATAGCAGTAAAAAATATCTTTCTCTTTTCAGGTATAGTTTTTCTTTTAAGCAGTGCAATATCAGCTTTTTGAAGAGTGTGTTCAACTAACTCATCACCAGCTTTAATAACTTCTTGCTCAAAACTATTTTTAACTCGACCAACTGTTTTTAAGTTCAAAGCACCCAAAAAACCACGTCTATCAGTCTCTTTTTCTTGTTCTACATAACATACATTTTCAAGTTTTATCTGTGCATCATTTTCCATAGCTTCTAGTAAATAACTAGCTTCTTCATAGTTTTGAAGTATTTGTTTATGGCAAGTTGATGCTATTTCACAAGTATCACAATATCCCATATCAAACACTATCTCTTTTTTGAGTACTGCTATAGAGATAATATGCTCAACACTTAAAGCTGAGATACATGGAACATTTTTTCTACAAGAGATAAGTCTCTCTTCACTCTCTACAAAATCAAAGAAAAAATCAGTAGAGTTAAAGGTGTCAAGTTTAAGTGCTTCACTTGGGCAAATTGCATGACATGCAGCACACTCAACACAGTTTGAAAAGTTTATAGAAGGAAGTGGATTATCTCCAACAACAATCGCCTGAGTTGGACATACCACTTCACATTTATTACATTCACTCTCTACGCTTAAAGAGCGGATACAAGAACCTGCACTTAAATGTAGCATTTAGTTTGATATTTCTTTAGTTAAATATTCATTATCACTTAAAATAAACTCTAAAGCCATCTCTGCACCATCATAATAAAGAGGTGTTCTAGCTTCATACTTCATATTAATAAGGTACATTGGTGCCCACTGAAGAAGATGTTTATTTAAGAACTCATGCTCTACCTGCTGTAACTCTGTAACTGCGTTTTCATCACCCTCTTCAAAAGCAGCTATTTCTGCGTTTACCAAGTGATGCATAAACTCAAATTCTATACCAATATGATCAGATGAAACAGTTCTTGCAGCTTCATAATCAACCATAAAATCATATGCGCTATAGATATCAGTCACTGGATTTGCACCACCCGTCTCAATCATTTGATCTTCTCTTGTATAAAAAGTTTCATAAGGAATTAGGTGGAGGATTGAGAGATTTACAAAGTCTGGATTGATGATCTCATCTAGAAGTTTTTTTTCTTCCATATTAGTTAAAGGTTTCCACTCTTTAAGAGTTGGAAAAAAATCTAAGATATTTTTATCATTTTTTATCATTTTGAAA
>JGI997J19993_1000371_pt1 | contig 13743 bp, 7 predicted proteins | sample Etolagbewater25m_FD_19993 | JGI IMG/M metagenome (IMG submission 19993)
TCTCAATTTCCGATAATGCTTTTGAGCTGACCTCGGCCATGAAGATGCGTTACGGACATGAACGCACGATAGGAACAATCTCACAGAAGACCCTTGTACCAACCGAACAAGTAGCAGGACAAGTAGCAGGACAAGTAGCAGGACAAGTAAGTCCCCAGGTTGCAGCATTGTTGAAAGTTTGTCAGCAAGAAATGCTAAGGGTTGAATTGATGACTGAGCTGGATTTAAAAGGTCGGGATAATTTCCTGAAAAAATATTTGGAGCCGGCATTGAACCTTGGTCTGATTGAAATGTCTCAACCCGATTCGCCAAGGAGCCCGACCCAGAAATACCGTCTGACTGCCAAAGGCCAAAAATTGCTGAAGGAGAACTTCTAATGAACAAGCAAAACGAACTTTTCCAATCCAGCTTAGTTCCCGGCAAGCCGGGCAGTGGACAATTGTTTGACGAAGAGTTTTCTGCCTACTCCGGTATGTCAGGCCCGGTGACTTGCCTCGGCATGAAGTTTGAGAACGATGAGGCCCGCCGTGCCCATTTCGCAGAGGGGCTGCGCAAGAAGCTGCAGGACCCGGACTTTCGCAAGATCGAAGGCTTTCCCATCGGCAGCGATGAGGACATCCTGAACCTGAGCGATCCGCCGTATTACACCGCTTGCCCGAACCCGTGGATTGCGGATTTTATCCGCTTATGGGAAGCGGAAAAACCCGCAGTGCGAAGTGCGGAGTCCGAAGTGCGCGAAGATGCCGACGTAGCGCACCCCGCATCCCGCATCCCGCACTCTTCTTATCACCGTGAACCTTTTGCGGCCGATGTGAGCGAGGGGAAAAACGATCCGATTTACAACGCGCACTCCTATCACACCAAGGTGCCGCACAAGGCCATCATGCGCTACATTCTCCATTACACAGAGCCGGGGGATATCGTGTTCGACGGATTCTGTGGAACAGGCATGACAGGTGTGGCCGCGCAGATGTGTGGCGACCGCGAAGTGGTCATATCTCTTGGCTACCAAGTGAAGCCAGACGGAACCATTTTGCAGGAAGAGATCGATGAAGATGGCAAAAAGGTTTGGAAGCAATTTTCAAAACTGGGCTCTCGTAGGGCCGTATTGAACGATCTTTCGCCAGCGGCAACCTTCATTGCTTACAACTACAACACACCGGCGGATGTGGCTGCATTCGAGAAAGAGGCCAAGCGCATTCTTAAGGAGGTCGAGAAGGAATACGGGTGGATGTACGAGACGCTCCATACGGATGGAAAGACAAAGGGCCGTATCGACTATGTTGTATGGAGCGAAGTTTTTTCCTGCCCGGAATGCGCCGGTGAGGTGGTTTTTCTCGAAGAAGCCATGGACATGGAAACCAAAAGGGTCATGAAAGAATACCCTTGTCCACATTGCAAGGCATTAATATCAAAACAGAAAATGAGCCGCACCTTCGAGTCCTACTATGATTCGCTTTTGAATGAGACAAAGGAACGGCCAAAGCGAAAGCCAATTCAAATTGCCTACCGTGTTGGGAAAGCCAAACACAGCAAGTCGCCTGACAAAGATGACCTTAAAATATTGGAGCGAATTGCAGCATTAGATATCCCGGATTCCGTTCGAGCCAACGAGTACCCATATGAGAATATGTGGGAAGCACCGCGAATGCTCTCCCGTGGGATAACCCATGTTCACCATCTTTTTCTTTTGAGGCAGCTATATTCAGTCGGTTTCATATGGAAAAAGATTTCTGAGGTTCATTCGTATCAAATTCGGCAGATGCTCCGATTCTGGATTGATCAGTCAATTCCAGGAATGTCTGTACTAAACCGCTTTCAACCAATTCAACATGGCCGCGATGGAGGTTCTCAGGTCAATAGACAAATGTCCGGCGTCTATTATGTCCCATCGCAAATTTCAGAATGCAGCCCGTGGTATAACCTTTCCGGGAAACTCTCTCGCCTATCAAAAGCATTTAAGAGCTCAAAATCAACTCTTGGTGGTTGCCACATCGGCACAGGTTCAAGCACACATCTTAACATTGAACCTGATTCTCTTGACTACGTCTTTATTGATCCTCCTTTCGGTGACAACTTTGCTTACGCAGAATTGAACTTCTTGGTTGAGTCCTGGCTCGGCGTAATGACTGATATGAAGCCGGAGGCTATTGTCGACCGTTCAAAAAAGAATCGCGAATCACAGAAAGGGCTGAGCGAATACCGTCAGCTTATGACGGCTTGTTTTCAGGAGGTTTACAGAATCCTCAAACCAGGTCGCTGGATGACGGTTGAATTTTCTAATACCAAGGCTTCGGTGTGGAACAGTATTCAGGTCGCTCTTACAGACGCTGGTTTCATAGTGGCCAATGTGTCCGCCCTCGATAAACAGCAGGGGAGCTTCAAGGCTGTAACGACACCGACAGCGGTGAAACAGGATCTTGTTATCTCTGCTTACAAACCCAACGGTGGTTTTGAAGCACGATTCCAAAAGGAAGCGCAAACCGAAGAAGGTGTGTGGGATTTTGTGCGCACGCATTTGAAGTATCTGAATCCATTCAAGCCGCAAGGAATACCCGAGCGCGACCCTCGCATCCTGTTCGACCAGATGATCGCATTCTATGTCCGCAAGGGCTACCCCGTGCCGATCTCCAGCCAGGAGTTCCAGATCGGACTGGCACAGCGCTTCATCGAGCGTGACGGCATGTACTTCCTGCCGGATCAGGTGGCCGAATACGACCGCAAGAAGATGAACGCTCCTGTTCCTGAGGAATTTCTGGATACACTATTTGTCAAGGACGAAGCGACAGCAATTGAATGGCTCAGAGCAAGATTGCGGAAAAAACCTCAGTCATTCGCCGACATCAATCCGCAGTTCATGCAGCAGCTCGGCGGCTGGAGCAAGAACGAAGCCCAGCTTGATTTGCGCGAACTGCTGCACCAGAACTTCCTCAGCTACGACGGCAAAGGATCAATTCCCGCACAGATCGTTTCGTGGATGATGAAAAGCTCTACTTTGCGGGAATTGATCAGTGCGGAAGTGCGAAGTGCGAAGTGCGAAAAAGAGGACTCCGGCGCACTGCGCACAACGCACCCCGCACTTCTCCGCGAAGCGGAGAACCGCTGGTACGTGCCCGATCCCAACAAGGCAGGCGACCTAGAGAAGCTGCGCGAGAAGGCGCTGCTCAAGGAGTTCGAGGAATACAAAGAGGTCAAGAAAAAGCTCAAGGTCTTCCGCCTGGAAGCTGTCCGCGCCGGATTCAAGAAAGCCTGGCAGGAGCGCGACTACGCTGTCATCGTCGCCGTGGCCGACAAGATCCCCAACAACGTCTTGGAAGAAGATCCCAAGCTGCTCATGTGGTTTGACCAAGCCGTTACTCGGCTTGGTCAAGGGGCGAGGGATTAGGGGTTAGGAGCGAGAAAGGAATGAGTATGCAAGTGAAGAGTTATAAGGATTTGATTGTGTGGCAGAAATCCATGGATTTGGTGGAGATGGTTTATGAAGCAACCAAGATCTTTCCGAGGGAAGAGCTTTATGGGTTGACCAATCAGCTTCGCCGTGCAGCCGTTTCCGTTCCTTCCAATATTGCCGAGGGCCATGCAAGAAATTCCACGGCTGAATATAGAAATTTTCTCTCGATGGCCCGAGGTTCACTGGCTGAGGTTGAAACACAGTTGCTGATTGCCGAAAGGCTTAAATACATCGACTCGGAAAAACTTACAGCGTTATTGTCTCTCCAAATCGAGATAAACAAAATGACCAACACCCTGATCAACAAACTCGCCCCTCGTCCCTCGTCCCTCAACCCTAAAAAAGGAGGGGAATGAAATGACAGAAAAATGGAAATTCCCGGGAAGCAAATGGTGGAAGTTTGATTTCCACACACATACTCCCAAGTCGAACGATTACGGCCGGGGAGATGAATCTTTCAAGAGCATAGAACTGGAAGAATGGCTCCAGAAAGCTATGGAATCCGGCCTCGACTGTGTGGTGGTAACCGATCACAACTCGGGCGGCTGGATTGATGTATTGAAGGCCAAGAACAAGGAGCTTCGAGACCGCGACACAAAACCCGTGTGGTACAGGGAGCTGACCATTTTCCCGGGGGTTGAGATCACGGTTGCCAACAGCAGCAGCCGGGTTCACTTGCTCGCGGTTTTTGACCCGAGTTGCGACAGTCAAAAGGTGACAGGCGTTCTGGGTTCATGCGGTATCACTTCCGGGTATGGTGATGACCAGAACACATCCACGACCACGGGTTTTGTCGAGACGGTTCGAAAAATTACCGAGGCAAACGGGGTTGCCATTCCTGCTCATATCGACGGTTCTAAAGGGTTGCTTGAGGGTATCACTGCCCTAACGCCTGAGCTCGAAAAAAGCCTGAAAGCTGTATCAGCCGCAGAGTTTTGCGATCTTCATAAATTTGACAACGCGGAACCAACCTTGAAAAAGGCGGTTGACCGTCTCGCAAAAGTGGCTGGTTCCGATGCCCATAAACCAGGCGACATCGGGAGGCATTCCAGTTGGCTTAAGATGAGCCGACCTTCTATTGAGGGTCTGCGACTGGCATTACTCTATCATGAGTTCTGTGTAAAAAACCAATCTGAAAATCCTAATCACCTGCCTGATATCTTCCTGTCGAAGCTGACTATCAAGGCCATGCGCCACTGCGGCCGCATTAGCGACCAACCATTCGTCACCCAGTTGCACCCGCATTTCAATTCAGTCATCGGCGGACGAGGAACCGGAAAATCCACCATCCTCGAGTCGATCCGTATCGTTTCTCGTCGTGATCAGAATCTGGCGACCGAAGCCCCCAGGGTAAAAGATGAGCTGGATAAGTTCATGAAGCTGTCGCAGAACAAAGGCGTCATGCTGAATGACACGGAAATCCTGATGGAGATTCACCGGCGTGGCAAGAATTATCAACTGCGCTGGAGATTTGACGGCCAGGGCGCGGTGTTGGAGGAAGAAGCCAACAGTGCTTGGCAAGAAATCGAAGCCGGTGATCTTAGAGAGCGGTTTCCGATTAGCATTTTCAGCCAAAAACAGATCAACGAACTCGCATCGAATCCGCGAGGGCTCTTGGAGGTCGTTGACCGTTCTCCAGAGGTGGATCGGGCGGAATGGAAATCTCGCTGGGAAAGCGTCAAGAGTCAGTTCCTTCAATTGAGGGAGCGAAGAAGAGAACTATTACGGCAACTGGCTGGCGAACAGCAAATTCGTGCAAAGCTGGGGGACGTTGAGAACGATCTAAAGCAATACGAAGAAAAAGGTCATGGGGAGGTACTGAAACAGTATCAGAAGCGCAGCCAGCAAAAGAACGGCCTTCCCGATGACCAGGTTTTTGATGACCTTTCGTCTGGCATAAGAGAGCTGGCATCCAACGCCGGGCTGTCCGACTTTCCTGCACATTTATTCGACGAGCAGGATGAAACCACTGCCGAGATCAAGGCGATTCACGAACAAACAGCTCAAGAGCTAAAAAAGGTCAGTGAAACGCTTAGCAAGCTCGCCGACAGCGTTGATGCACTAAAGGCCCAAAGGACAAAAGACATTTCCTCAAGCAAATGGCACGAGGCAGTACAGGCAAGCATCGCCGCCTATGATGGGCTGGTCAAAGAGTATGAGGAAAAGAAGAGTCAATTAAGTATTTCCCTTTACGGTGAATGGGTGGGGCAGCGTAATCAATTGCAACAGCAATTGAAAAAATTGGATTCCGTCCGCAAGGAAACTGAGTCGACGGAAAAGCAGATTGAGGAATCCCTCGTCAAGCTTCAGGAATTACGCGTCGAGTTGCTCGAAAGAAGAAGAAGTTTTCTTAACAAAGTCATCGGGGCCAGTGCTTTTGTGCGCATGGAGTTGGTTCAGTATGGTGACGTAAGTACATTGGAAGACGAATACCGCTCGTTGCTCAACCTTGAAGATGGCAAGTTTGTAAGTTCGGTATGTGACCGAGAAAACAAACAGGGTCTTCTCTGGGCGTTCAACAAATGGGAAGAGGCTAAAACACCTGAATCTGATTTGCCGCAGCTCATCTCGCAGATCAAAGCCAGAACGCTTGATATCGCCAGAGGGCAGGTTTTCGGTAATCACGGTGCGTTCGACAATCGCTTGAAAAAGTTACTGGAAACACAACCGGCCATTTTCGATCAGCTCGATGCATGGTGGCCCGAAGATATGCTGAGGGTCAAATATTCCAAAGACCCGTCTTCTGGCAAATTTGATGACCTTGAAAAAGGGTCTGCCGGGCAGAAAGCAGCAGCGATTCTTGCCTTTTTACTGAGCCATGGCAACGAGCCATTGATTATCGATCAACCAGAAGACGATCTGGATAATGCGCTGATCTATGACCTTATCGTCAAACAGATCCACGAGAACAAGAATAGACGTCAGCTTATCATCGTGACTCACAATCCCAACATCGTCGTAAACGGTGACTCCGAACTAGTCCACGTCCTGAAATATGACGGGGGGCAGGTACAAATCGACCAACAAGGCGGTCTTGAGGAATCAAGCATCCGGGAGTCGATCTGCACCATCATGGAAGGTGGCCGTCAGGCGTTTGTGAAGCGTTACAATCGCATAGCGTTGGAGGTTTAGGAATGTTTGAAACCACAGACGAGCTGTTAAAGCAAATCCGGTTAGGCGAGGATTCTTCTCTTGAGTTGAAGGATCTGAGATACAAGGGGAATCAAGTTAATGACCCGCACCGCAACAGCATGGCCGATGAGCTGGCTGCGATGGCGAATACAGCAAATGGAGTTTTTGTATTAGGGGTTGATGACAAGTCGAGAACGGTTGTCGGCATCCCTGAGGACAAACTGGACGTGGTTGAGACCTGGGTGCGCGGCATATGCAACGACCTCATCACTCCTCAGCTTTTTTGCCGGATTCGAAAGATCCCAGTCGTTACCGAAGACGGTGTGGAACGGGTTATTGTCAGAGTCGACGTCCCCAAGAGTCTTTATGTCCATCAAAGCCCCAGCGGTTATTACCATAGGATCGGCAGTTCAAAACGACAGATGACACCCGATGTTTTAGCCAGACTTTTTCAACAACGAAGTCAGGCCAGGATCATCCGTTTTGATGAGCAGTCGGTCACTACTGCGCCCCGGGATTGTCTCGAAAAAGCTTTATGGGGAAAATTTAAAACGCCACTGTCTCCAGATAGTGATGATGAGTTTTTGATTAAACTCAAACTGCTAACACAGGACGATGATGGCAAGATATGTCCCAGCGTCAGCGGGATATTGATGGCTTGCAGACAACCTCAGGAATTTCTCACCAATGCATTCATTCAGGCTGTTGTATATCGGGGAACCGAGCGGAATGCAGCCTACCAGCTAGACGCGAGAGATATTGTTGGGCCTTTGGATGTTCAAATCATAGAGGCCTACAAGTTCGTTGAAAAAAACATGAAGGTTTACGCGGTCAAGGAGCCCGCAAGACGAGACATTCCACAGTTCGCAATGCAAGCGGTATTTGAAGCATTGGTAAATGCTGTCGCCCATAGGGACTATTCAATTCAAGGCTCTAAGGTTCGATTACATATGTTCTCGGATCGCCTCGAAATTTTTTCTCCCGGCGCGATTCCTAATACGATGACTATTGAGAGCCTTCCTCTTCGTCAGGCAGCTCGTAACGAACTCCTCACCAGCTTGCTCGCTCGCTGTCCTATGCCGTTTGCAGACTTCCCGGGTGACCGCAGGTTTCTTATGGACAAGCGGGGCGAAGGAGTGCCCATCATCCTCTCCGAAAGCGAAAAGATATCAGGACGGCTTCCGGAATATCGCTTGATTGATGACACCGAACTTTTATTGACCATATTTGCGACACAGCCGCCTCAGGGAGAAGTCTAATTTGACAATGGAGTCACCATGGCAATTCAGCACCGTTCATAACAGCGCCTGCAAGGTCATTGAGGAACAGACCTTGTGGGGTCAGACGGTGTGCCGTGTCTGGTTGCCGAACCAGGAAGCGGTGGTGCGCGTGCCCCGCTCCGCCTTGCGGCCGCTGAGTGCCGACCTGCAGCCGGAGATCGAGGCTGGACGCATTGCCTATGTGGCCGCCGCAGCCAAGGTGGCCGAGGTGCTCGAAGGTTCCACCAGCGCCACCGAGGGCCATGTATTGCTGGCTCCCATGGAGTCCAATGTCATTCCGCTGCCGCACCAGATCCACGCCTTGTCCCGGGCCATCTCCGGCGACCGCGTGCGCTACCTGCTGGCCGACGAGGTGGGTCTCGGCAAGACAATCGAGGCCGGGCTGGTCATGCGCGAACTCAAGCTGCGCGGACTGGTGCGTCGGACATTGGTCGTCTCGCCGAAGGGAATCGCTACCCAGTGGGTCAGCGAAATGCGCACTCATTTCAATGAGGGATTTCAGTTGGTTCTTGGGCCGGACCTGGATGTCTTGCGGCGCATTTCGAGTGCGAAGTGCGAAGTGCGAAGTGCGGAAGAACAAACGCACCACGCACCACGCACCGTGCACTTTGCGACGCACAACCCTTTTCGCCATTTCGATCAGGTTATTGTTCCAATGGACACTTTTCGGCCGTTGGATGGAAAGTACGGCGAAGCGTCGCGTTCCCGGTTCGAGGATCTGATTACCGCCGGTTGGGATCTGGTGATCGTGGACGAAGCGCATCGACTGGGCGGCAGTACCGACCAGGTAGCCCGCTACAAGCTCGGCAAGGGGCTGGCGGAAGCCGCGCCCTATGTGTTGCTCCTTTCGGCCACGCCCCACCAGGGGAAGACAGATGCCTTCCATCGCCTGATGAACCTGCTGGATGACGATGCCTTTCCGGATATGGACAGCGTCTCCTGCGAGCGGGTGGCCCCGTATGTTATCCGTACCGAAAAGCGCAAGGCCATCGATGCCGACGGCAAGCCGCTCTTCAAACCCCGGCGCACGCAGATGGCCCCGGTGGCCTGGGAGAGCCGTCATCACCTGCAGCAGCTTCTCTATGATGCAGTGACCGACTATGTGCGCGAGGGCTACAACCAGGCCCTGCGCGAGAAGAAGCGCCACATCGGTTTTTTGATGATTCTGATGCAGCGCCTGGTCGTTTCCAGCACCCGGGCGATTCGCACCACGCTGGAACGACGGCTCGCGGCGCTCAAGGAAGGCGAACAGCAGACCAGCCTGCGCCTGGCGGAACTGGAAAACGGCGCGGAGGGATCGGAGAACTTCGACGAGCTCTACGACATGGACGGCCAGGAGCTGCTCGATGAGCTGCTGAAGTCTCATGTGTCGGCTCTGCAGAGCGAAGGCAGCCATGTAGAGACCCTGCTCGATGCGGCGGTTAGCTGTGAACAGGCTGGACCGGACGCCAAGGCCGAGGCGTTGATCGAGTGGGTCTACGAACTGCAAGCCGAGGAAAACGAGCCGGACCTGAAGGTGTTGATCTTCACCGAGTTCGTGCCCACCCAGCAGATGCTGAAGGAGTTTCTGGAAGCCCGGGGCATATCGGTCGTCACCCTGAACGGCTCCATGGATATGGAGGAACGCAAGCAGGCCCAGGACGCCTTCCGCAAATCGCACCGCGTGCTGGTTTCCACCGACGCGGGCGGTGAGGGTCTGAACCTGCAGTTTGCCCATGTCATCATCAACTACGACATCCCCTGGAACCCGATGCGGCTGGAACAGCGAATCGGCCGTGTGGACCGTATCGGGCAGCCCAAGAAGGTGCGGGCAATCAATTTCGTGTTTGAGGATTCGGTCGAGTTCCGGGTCCGCGAAGTTCTGGAGCAGAAGCTCTCGGTGATCTTCGACGAGTTCGGCATCGACAAGACCGGCGACGTGCTCGACTCGGCGCAGGCCGGTGAGTTGTTCGAGGATGTGTTCGCCTCGGCCATCCTTAATCCTGACGGCATCGAAACCTCCGTCGATCACACGGTGGCCAGGATTCGGGATGAGATTCAGCAGGTGCGCGAGTCCTCCGCCATCTACGGCATATCCGAAGAGCCGGATGTGCAAACCGCTGAGCGTCTGCGCTCGCATCCGCTGCCCCACTGGGTGGAACGGATGACGGTGGGCTACCTCAATTCACACGGCGGCGCAGCCAGTCGCAAGCGCTCATGGTGGGATCTGAATTGGCCGGATGGCCAGGAACACCGCAAAGCCGTATTCAGCGCTCGGGAAGCGGATCGTCTAACCGACGCAACCCTGCTCAATCTCGAAAACAGCCGTGTCCGTGGTCTTGCCCTGAACCTGCCGCAGGTTGCGGCTGGCCAGCTATTACCTTGCGTAAGCGTGAGCGGGTTGCCAGCCAGCATCTCCGGGCTCTGGGGGCTCTTTGAGATCCGCCTTCAGGCCGGAATGCACCAGAAGACACAACTCCTGCGCATCCCCATGGTGCGGCGTGGCTATGTCAGCGTGTTTTTGAGCGAGGAAGGCAAACTGTTTCTGCCCACGGCCCGGCATATCTGGGATGCGCTGCAGACATCGGAAGCCGAGGTGCAAGCCACCCTCGGGCAGGTTGAATCCATCACCGCCCATGAGCGGTTGCAGGAAGCGGCCGAGCAGGCCGGACAGGGGCTGTTCGAAGCCCTGCAGCAGGCGCATCTCGCCTCTGTGGCCCGCGAGGAGGAACGCGGAATCGTCTCCTTTGCCTCGCGCCGCAAGGCCATCGAGCGGGTTGGGCTGCCCGAGGTGCGGCAATTCAGGCTCTTCCGTTGCGATGCGGATGAATCCGATTGGCGGCATGAACTGCAGTCGGCAAGACAGATCGTACCGGAAGTCCGGTCGCTGCTCGCTTTGCGAGTGCGAAGTGCGGAGTGCGAGGTGCGGTTATGAGCAAGGTCGAACGGTTTGAGGACCTGCAAGTCTGGCAGATGGCTCATCACCTATCCGTAGCAATTTACGATCTAACAAGGGATGGCGAGTTTTCCAAAGATTGGGGACTTCGGGACCAGATTCAGCGTGCATCTGTTTCGGTGATGTCCAATATCGCTGAAGGATTTGAGCGATATAGCAGGCAAGAATTCAAGCAATTTCTCTCATTCGCAAGGGGCTCATGCGCTGAGGTTAGAAGCCAAATCCACTTAGCTAAGTCCCTCGGCTATGTTGCCGAGTCCGATTGTTTAAAGATCATTGAGAAGTGCATCGGCCTGAGCCGGGCAATCGGAGGACTTCGTTCATCACTGGATAGGAGTGCAAGAGCATGACAACGCACTCCGCACCACGCACTCCGCACTTGCCTTCCTGGCGAGACGCCATCCTGAACGACTTTGTGCCCAACGTCAGCAAGCTGACCCTGGTCGCGGACCCGGATTGTCTGCTGACCGAGGAGAAGCTGGCATTGGAGCTTCGCGGGCGCGGGTTCGACCTGATCGAGTTCAGTGATCCGGTCGAATTCAGATACGCCTATGAGTCAAAGTACCGTTCGATCTGGGACCGGGGTGAGCACACCGATCTGGTGGTAGTCCTCCGCTTGCAGGATGCGGAGCTGGAATCCTTGCCTTACGACCTCCTCCAGGCGGGCCGCAAGCTTTCATTCAACTTGGGGGATCTCTTTCCCAACCTGAGCTATCCGGTCATCGAGAAGCTCGACCGGAGCCTGCTGGACGCGCTATTCGATGCCCAGCGCAAGTCGCCGCCGGATCGCATGGGCGACAACGCTACCAAGGATTTCATTCTCCGTCATGTGTTCGGCATTGCGGCGGAGCTGATCGCTAACGAGGTGGAGCTGCTTCGCGCCTTGCTCCGTCTGCACTACGGCAAGCTCCAAATCCCGCTGATGCTGGCCGAGCGGCTTATCCAGGTTCTCAAAGGGCATGATGGATTCAAGGCTTGGCCGCTCTCTGAAATCGTTCCGGACGATGAGGCGTTCTTCGCCTTTTTGCAGGAACGCTGGCCGCTCTTCATAAGTGCGAAGTGCGGAGTGCGAAGTGCGGAAAATGCAGTCCGAGAACCTGAAACGCACCTCGCACCTCGCACCTCGCACTTTCGTTATCCCGGCCCTGACCGCCTGCCGTTCGACCATCAGGACATCAAGGTCTACATCGACAACCTGTTCCTGGAGGGAAAACTCACCCCAGTCGAGGCCACAGATATTGAAGTGGATGCCGGGTCCTGGGTCCGTAGCGGCATCGCCACCACCGGCATGGACAATGACGCGCTTAGGATTTCCCGCCTGTTTGACCTTGTCGAGAAGGAGCTGCCCACTGCGGAAGCGCGTTACTCTGACTGGACCGCCTTTGCATTGAAATGGGCCGAACTTTCTTCGCTGGTTCATTGTGGCAACAGCACCGAGTATCAGACCCGGCTCAGGGAAATCGGCGATGCACTGAACACGACCTTTGCCGCTTGGCTGGCCGACCACTACTCCAGTCTGATCAACTTGCCGCCGACCAATCCGGCCATGCTGCACCACGTGCCGCGCCGCCTGGCTCGGGATATCGAGGATTCGGGTAGTAGCCGTGCCGCTCTGATCGTGGTTGACGGCCTAGCCCTCGATCAGTGGGTGACCATCCGCCAGCTTCTGCAAAAACAGGATGCCAATCTGGTCATGCGCGAATCCGCGACCTTCGCCTGGATTCCGACGCTGACCTCGGTATCGCGGCAATCGATCTTCTCGGGCAAGCCGCCGCTCTATTTCCCGTCATCCATCAACTCGACCAACAGCGAAGAGAAACTCTGGAAGCAGTTCTGGGAAGGCCATGGCCTGTCCCGGCTCGATGTCGCTTACCAGCGCGGCCTTGGCGACGGTGAAGCTGCGGGCGTCCTCGACTCCGCAATCCACCCCGGGAAGACCAAGGTGGTGGGGCTGGTCGTGGATAAAGTGGACAAAATCATGCACGGCATGCAACTCGGTTCGGCCGGGATGCACAACCAGATCAAGCAATGGTGCCAGGGAGGATTTCTGGCAGCGATGGTCGGACAACTGCTGGAATACGGCTATGAGGTCTGGCTGACGGCCGATCACGGAAACATCCAATGCGACGGTAAAGGTCGCCCATCTGAAGGTGTGATTGCCGAGACTCGCGGCGAGCGTGTTCGTGTCTATCCCACGCCGGAACTCCGCGCTCAGGTGGCTGGGGCCTTCCCGTTTGCCCACGAGTGGCAGCCGGTCGGGTTGCCCGCAGATTATTTCCCCCTGGTGGCCGGTGGCCGCGACGCATTCGTGAACCCGGGAGATGCCATCGTAGGTCACGGCGGTGTAGCCATCGAAGAAGTCATCGTGCCCCTTGTAAAGTTTGAAAGGAGAACACGGTGATGGGTAAACGACATGAAGCCATCGGCATCAAGCAGGCGATCCGTTTCGAGTGGATGCAGAAGGCAGCCAATCTGCTGCTGGCAGGACTCGACGCCAAAACCATCCGCCAGGAGCTGCACGAGTTCCTCGCGGATCGAAAAGGCAACGGCTCCGAAGGCGAACGAAGTGATCAGACCCGGACCTTTGTCGTCAACAATCTGATGAAGATCTGGGTCTCTCCTGACCCCGAGTTGATCCCGTTCCGGGATGCCTCGCTGGCGTTTCTGCGGGAAAACCCGTCCATGGCCCTGGCGGTCCACTGGGGGATGATCTCGGCGGTGTATCCGTTCTGGTTCAATGTGGCCCGCCAGACCGGCCGTTTGCTGGCCTTGCAGGATCAGGTGACCCAGACCCAGATCATCAACCGCCTGAAGGAACAGTACGGCGACCGGCAAACCGTCAGCCGCTATCGGACAATGTCAACAAAGATGTCGCATTTTTTTGAAAAAAAACATTCACTTTTCGGCCGGGTTCAGCACCACCTCCCGGTTGATCTCCCATGTTC
>JGI997J19993_1000372_pt1 | contig 13712 bp, 13 predicted proteins | sample Etolagbewater25m_FD_19993 | JGI IMG/M metagenome (IMG submission 19993)
ATCCGCTCCACCTTCCATTTTCCCGTAACCCATTGTGCCCACGTGGATACCTGACGCACCTTGTAAACGAGAGATCTTAGCCAGTACGAATGCAGTGTAACCACGTTTCGCAGAGGGAGAAGTGATCGCTCCGTGACCCGCACGGTGATAGTGTAAGTACTGAGAAGCGTAGTTACGACGAGCAGTTGTGATCATACCTGGACCACCAACATAACCGTCAACTAGGAAAGCAACTTGCTGTGCATCTGGACCAAACGCTTCTAGGATGTAGTCAGCGCGGTAGCACATTTCGTGGTGATCGTCAGCAGTAATGTTCGCAGAGAACAATTTAGCTTGACCCGTCTCATCTTGTGCACGACGCATTGCATCAACAATTTTAGGAATAACAGATTTCATTGGACAGAAAGTTTGGTTACCTTGTGGCTCATCATTCTTGATGAAATCACCCCCTAGCCAGAACTGGTATGCCGCTGCTGCAAATGGCTCAGGACGTAAACCTAACTTAGGTTTGATGATCGTACCCGCGATGTAACCACCGTTGTCTTTATCACGACCAAGCATACGCCACATGTTTGTAATGTCGACTGCTGGACCGTCGAATAGGTGTAACTTAGTTTCAGGAACCCAGAAGTCAAACATTTGAAGGTTAGCAACGTCACCCATACCTTGGTTGTTACCAATCGCAAGCGTAAGGAAAGAAACCAACATTGTCTTACCATCTAAACCGTTACGATCGAAAAGATCAAACGGGTAAGCTACTTTCATGATGCCTTCAGCTTCGTCGATTTCATAAACCATTGCGTCTAGGTCTTTTGTGAAATCATCCGTAGTACATACTTCAACGTTTGTACCTGTTGAAGATTCTGCAGCAACGTGAGCCGCTGTTTCTAGGTAACCGTAACCTGGTGCAGGTTGCATTGTGTAAGCAACAAGAATGTGGTTTTGACCTTTGATTAAGTCAGCTTCTTGCATTGATAAGTCAGCATAACGATTCGACTGATCCATTTTCTATACCTCAAGTTAGGGAGGATTCGACATAATGTCTAAGATTCCCTGTTATTTTCAGTAAGTCAAAAAAACGTTTTTTTCTGACTCACCCCAAATTTCGTGTAGCTATCTTATGAGGGGTGAAAAAATTAAACAAATCAAGAATAATGATGTTTCACATAGTAAATCATCTATGCAAAAGGCTTAAACCCATTTATAAATCTGCCGAATCTCCGTTCTCAAGAGCTCTACAAGCTTTTCAGTGGCGATCGAAAATGTCTTCCCTTTTGGATAAACTAAGTACCAATATCGCATTATCGGAAACCCCTTTACATCCAAAACAGTCAAATTTCCACTTTCAATGTCGTCAATAATGGTTGGCAAAGACGCCACCGAAATACCCAAATTTTGAAGTAACCCTAACCGAATTGATTCATTTCCACCCATGACCATTTTCACATTTGGCACAAAATCCTGTTCAGAAAAAACATTTTCGATGTGAGTGCGAATTCCTGAGCCTTTTTCACGCATCAAAAAAGGTTCATATTTAACATCTTCCAAAGTGAGATTTTTCTTTTTGGCTAAGCGGTGTTTTGAATTTGCAACAAAGCCCAAGGGGTTTTCAGCCAACTGAAAGCTCTCCACATTCAAACCTTCGGGCGGCTGACCTAAAATATAAAAATCGTCTTTATTTTCGATAATGCGTTTGACTAAATTTTCGCGGTTTCCGACCTGCATATAGACCGACACATTTGGGTATGCTCGGATAAACCCTTGAATGATTCGTGGCACAAAATACTGTGACGTAGAAATAACCGAAAACTTCACACTTCCACCCGCCAAGCCTTTTACACGGTTAATTTGCTCTTCGGTATTGCTTAATTCAGCGAGTATTTTTTTGGCTGATTCATACAGATAACCACCCGACTCAGTCAAATAAACTTGCCTCCCAACCTGTTCAAACAGCTTGACATCAAGTACTTCAGATAACTTTTTAACCTGCATGGATACGGTTGGTTGAGTTAGGTGCAACTCTTCCGCTGCTTTGGTAAAGCTCTGGTTTCGACCAATACACTCAAACACTTGCAACTGACGAAGGGTGGCATTGCGCGCTAATATAAAATTCTTAGGCATAGGATTTCCTAAATTGACATGATTTAGCTGAATAAAAATCAGCAGGCCTGCTAATAATCAAATGATTAAAGGCCGTTAACGTTGCAAGGTTACCAAAAAACCAACCGAAGACGCGAGGTTAATTTTTACAAGAAAAGAAAAGATGCTTAGCTGAGAAAAGAAAAAAATAGAGAATTTAAGCGCCTGAATTTACCAATCCAGAGCTTAAAAAAAGAGCAAACTTGGCAGGCCTGCCAAGTTTGAAATGCGGCAAAATATGACATCTAAAAAGGGTTAGAATTCCGTTCTATTTACGAACATGCCCTTCGCCGATAAATTCAATTTGGTAACCATCCGGGTCTTCAGCAAACGCAATAATGGTGTTACCCGCGTTCATTGGTCCCGCTTCACGAATGATTTTACCGCCACCGGCTTTGACTGCATCGGCCGCTTTGTAAACATCTGGAACCTCAACGGCAATGTGTCCATAGGCCGTTCCCAAGTCATAGCTGTCTACGCCCCAGTTATAGGTTAATTCAAGAACGGTGTTCTCTTCTTCGTTGCCATAGCCCAAAAAAGCCAAGGTAAACTCGCCTTTTGGGTACTCTTTTTTGCGCAATAACTGCATGCCCATGACGTCAGTGTAAAACGCGATAGATTTATCCAAATCACCAACACGCAACATTGTGTGTAAAAGTCTCATCAATTTAACCCTTATTTTTGGATTTTAAAAACAATAATACAAAAGGCGTAATCGGGGCAAAAACAATCCCCATCACGCCCCAAAAGCCGGTAGCTCTACCCTGTTTTTTGGCCAAATAATGACTGCTTACCGCACTCAGACCAATTAACAACAAAAGCAGTAACACCACCATTTTAATTAGGCCTATACGGCATCAAGTGCTTGCGAAACGTCTGCGATGATATCGTCAACGTGCTCAATCCCTACTGACAAACGCACCAAATCTTCAGAGACCCCTGCTTTAGCCAGCTCTTCGGGACTCAGCTGACGATGCGTTGTGGTCGCAGGATGGCAAGCAAGCGATTTAGCATCGCCAATGTTGACCAAACGTAAAACCATCTGCAATGCATCAATAAATTGACCGCCCGCTTCACGTCCGCCTTTAATACCAAAGCTGACAATCCCAGAGGCTTTACCACTGGTAATATTTTGACAAACGTCATAATACTTATCGCCCTCTAAAGCCGCATAGTTAACCCAAGAAACTTTTGGATGTGTTTTCAAGTAAGTGGCGACTTTCTCGGCATTCTCGCAGTGACGTTCCATACGTAAGCCCAAGGTTTCAAGCCCTTGCATAATTAGGAAACTGCTATGGGCGGCAATGGCCGCTCCGGTATTACGTAATGGCACCACTCGACAACGAGCAATAAAGGCCGCCGCTCCAACATCACGGGTATAGCTCACACCATGATACGAAGGATCGGGCTCATTCAATAACGGAAAACGCTTCGCATTGGCGATCCAATCAAACTTACCAGAGTCAATAATCACGCCACCCAATGTGGTTCCGTGACCACCAATGTATTTGGTTAAAGAGTGAATGACAATATCCGCGCCCAAATCAAATGGACGACATAAGTACGGTGTTGCCACGGTATTATCAACCATTAGCGGCACTCCATGTTTATGAGCAATCTCCGCCAATTTAGCAATATCAACCACATTTCCAGCAGGGTTTCCAATCGATTCACAAAATATAGAACGGGTGTTCTCATCAATGGCGGCTTCAAAACCGGCATAGTCATCCGCTTTAACCATGCGAACGTCAATCCCCTGACGAGGGAAGGTGTGAGCAAACAGATTGTAGGTACCGCCATACAACTGACTGGTACTGACGATGTTATCGCCATTTTCAGCAATCGCCTGAATCGCATAAGTAATGGCCGACATTCCAGAAGCCACACACAATGCCCCAATTCCACCTTCCATTTGCGCCATGCGCTGTTCCAACACATCGTTGGTTGGGTTCATAATGCGGCTGTAAATGTTTCCTTGAACTTTAAGGTCAAACAGGTCGGCGCCATGCTGGGTATCATCAAAGGTATAAGACGTTGTTTGATAAATCGGTACCGCCGCCGCTTTTGTTGTCGGGTCGGACTTATAACCATGGTGTAACGCAATCGACTCAAGTTTCATGTAGTTAATCCTCTTTGATTCTATTTTATTATTTGCAAACTACTGACGACTGTTGCAGGAGTTGATGAATCTGATAACCCTTCATGCTAGTAGGATTTAAAAACCCTGTCAAACAGAAACGCTGTAAATTTCAAAAACTTGCAATAACCTTAGTCGCGCACACCACGCCACGCAAAAATAAAGGCCATTAAAACCATCAGTGCACTCACCCCATATGCCAGTTGTGCTTGACCGAATGACCAAGCATAACCCGCCATTATCATGCCCAATGCCCCACCCAAACCATGACTACTGGCGGCAAAGACGGCTTGACCTTTACCATGGTGACGACCTTGAAAGTACTGGTCAATTAAATGAATTCCCGCGGCATGAAACAAGCCAAAACTGGCGGCATGCAGAAGCTGCGCCAACAGCATCCAACCTAAATAATCGGCCAAATAGCCGTTCATTAACCAACGAACTAACGTCAAAACAATGCTTAATAAAATCAAAAAACGCACACTGAAATTTTTAAACAGGCCTGCCATAAAAAAGAACACCGCAATTTCGGCAATCACGCCCAATGCCCAAAGCCAAGCAATGGTGGTTTTGTCGTAACCCAGTTCACTGAGCTGAATGGTAAAAAACGCATAATAAGCGCCGTGCGACAACTGCACTAAAAAGCTCACGAGCAGCAGCGACCAGACTTCAGGGCGTTTTAAAATAGTGATAAATCCATCGCTATTTTCATGATGAACTTTCGGTTGACCGTCGCTGACCAAAAACGCAGTTAACCAAACCAGAATCATTAAAGCCAGCAAATCCCAAGGTAAAACCTCGACGCCAAATTGCTCTATCTGCCACCCAATAAACAGAACCGCTGCAATAAACCCGACTGAACCCCATAGACGAATTTGCCCGTATTTGTGCTTTTCATCGCCCAAACAGCCAAAGGTATAGGATTCAAATTGTGGCAAGGAGGCGTGCCAAAAGAAACTAAAAAACAAGATGGTGGCAAACAGCGCCCAATAGGTGTCAAAAACAATCAAACCGACACCCGCCACCGCGGTTAAACCGGTCGCTAAACGCACCCACTTAATCGACAGACCAGAGCGATCGGCTAACCACCCCCATAAATTGGGGGCAATGACTTTAGTGGCAAGTAATACACCCATGAGCTGGCCAATTTCAATCGGGGTAAACGAGAGTGATTTAAAGTACAGACCCAGATAGGGTAACAACGCGCCTAGAACGGCAAAGTAGAAAAAGTAGTGCATCGACAGCCTTGAGTAGGCTGTCTGATAGGTACAATCTGAAACGGTTTTTTTACTACTCACCGGCGTGAGCTAAATCCATGACCGGAGGCACAACATCGCCATTTTGAGCACGGTTACGCATAAAGTGGTCTAACAAAACAATCGCCATTTTCGCTTCGGCAATCGGCGTGGCACGAATACCAACACACGGATCATGGCGCCCTTTGGTGACCATCTCCACATCTTCACCCGCGGCATTAATACTGCGACCCGGAGTCATAATGCTTGAAGTGGGTTTTAACGCAATGTGCGCCACAATATCCTGACCGGTTGATATACCGCCTAAAATACCGCCTGAGTGATTTGATTCAAACCCGCCAGAGGTCATCTCATCACGGTGTTCTGTTCCGCGCTGTGCCGCAACAGCAAAACCGTCACCAATCTCCACACCTTTAACGGCATTAATGCTCATCAAAGCGTGCGCTAAATCCGCATCCAAACGATCAAACACCGGCTCACCTAACCCCACCGGTACGTTTTTCGCCACAATGGTAATTTTGGCGCCCACCGAATCTTTCTGTTTTAACAGGTTATCCATATACTCACGAATCTCTTCGCTCTTCTCTGGATTTGGACAGAAGTATTCATTTGAATTATCAAATGGCCAAGTGACGTTTTCAACCATGATTGGCCCCAGTTGAGACAAATAGCCTTTAACTTCCACACCCAAACGCTCTTTAAGGTATTTTTTGGCAATCGCACCGGCGGCCACACGCATCGCCGTTTCACGCGCTGAAGAACGTCCACCCCCACGATAATCACGCAGACCATACTTTTGCGTGTAGGTGTAATCGGCGTGCGCTGGGCGAAAGGTCTCAGCCACTTTAGAGTAGTCTTTAGAACGCTGATCTTTATTGTGAATAATCATACCAATCGGCGTGCCCGTGGTTTTCCCCTCAAACACACCCGACAAAATCTGCACCTCATCATCTTCACGGCGTGCCGTGGCGTGTTTAGACGTGCCGGGCTTTCTGCGATCCAGTTCCGCTTGAATATCCGCTTCACACAGATCCATTCCGGGAGGGCAACCATCCACAATGCAACCCAATGCAATCCCGTGACTTTCGCCAAAGGTGGTGACTCGGAAATTTTGACCAATGGTATTGCCTGACATAATCTATTCTCAATAAATTTTATAATTCGAGTATTCTACCTAAAAACCCCCTAAAAGTAATGAGCAAAGTACCGAGTTGAAGCAAATGAAACCCAATGATTTCTCACAATTTAACTGGCAACATCCTAAGCCATTTATCGTTGAACATACCGTTACAGAATCGGAACTGGATTTTCTAAGGCATGTAAATAACAAAAGCTACTTAAACTGGATGGAGCGGATTGCTTGGGCGCATGCACAATCAGTGGGCATTAGCCACGAAATGCAAAAGCAACTGAACCGAATCATGGCAGTATACGAAAACTGCATGCAGTACAAAGCGAGCTGTTATTTAGGCGACGAACTGTTAATTGCAACCTGGACAGGCCTGCAAGAAGGTTGCTGTAAACGTAAACGGGGGTTTCAGATTATTCGCAAACATGATCAAAAAACCGTGTTTACTGCCACGGCCACCTACGTCTGCATTGATTTAAAAAACCATAAACCGAGACGGATCCCGCAAGCGTTTGTTGAGCCCTATTTAGATTAATTAAACTTATTCAACCTTAATCAATCGTCCCACCAACTTGCGCACTGCAGGTGCGACAAAGACTACAATCGGAAATGCAACAATAAACGCCATAAACCAGGCTTTCATCCAAATCATAAAGAAGTCATCGGGTAAGCCGACGTTAAAAAAACTGATAATCGCGGACATCAGAAAAGACATGAAAAAGGCCATAAAAAAGGCAAATAAAATCGCTTGGTACTTGGCGTGAAACATCGGGTTTAAATCTCATTTTGTGTGTGTTGTGGTAAATAAAAATCCAGGTTGCCCATTATAGGACAACCTGGATTGCAAAAGGCTTTGAACCTTTGAGTTTTGATTGTAGGTGACAAATTGCGAAGGCTTCGCCTTATTTTTTAGTGCCCTCAATGTGCAACTCTAAATACACATTGGCAGAAGCCGGTCCCAAATCTTTGGTGATATTGTAATCGGCCATTTTAAATTCGGTGGTGCCCATAAAACCAGAACGGTAACCGCCCCAAGGGTCTTTTCCTTCGCCGACTTTTGAGCCTTTAATCACAATTGGTTTGGTCACGCCGTTTAAGGTAAAGTTGCCTTTAATCACCATATCTTCATTCGTACCACTGATTGAAGTACTCTCAAAGCTCGATTCCGGATATTTATCCACGTTTAAAAAATCGTCACTGCGCAGGTGTTTATCGCGTTCTGCGTGGTTGGTGCTGACACTCTTAGTATCGATTTTGACACTGATTTTGCTGTTGGCTAAGTTATCGGCATCGTATTGATAGTCCCCAGAAAAGCTGTTGAATCGTCCGGTTAACCAACTGTAGCCCAAATGGTTTACTTTGAAGTTAATGGAGGCGTGCATACCAGGGGTGTCAATGGCGTAACTGACGGGGGCAGACATTGCGGTATTTGAAACCGATAATAAAGCGGCCGATAAAAACAGAGTGCTGATTTTAGTCATGAGAGTCTCTCCTGAGTTAACAATGGTTACGTTCGTTAATTTGTTTATTTACGTTGCTTGTTTGAAATCGGTTTAAGCATTCTTTTGAGCGTGTTGTCTTTATTAAAGAAGTGGTGTTTGAGGGCAGCCAGTGCATGCAGCGCAATCAACCCCATTAAGCCATAGGCTAACCATTCATGAAACTCACCGGCAAAATCGGCCTGGCCTTCAAATGGTGTAAACCACGCCGGTACTTCAAACCAATTGAAGACCGCAATCGGTTGTGATTCGGTGGTCGAAATCAAATAACCGCTTACACCAATCGCAAACACCAACAAGTAAAGAATTAAATGAACGGTGACCGCAATTGAATTTTGCAGCGCAGATTCGGCCAACGGTTGCGGTTTAATATTGACCTGATTCCAAAGAAAACGAGCCAGCATCGCAAGTATGAGTAAAACCCCAACGGACTTATGAATATTGGGCGCATCGTGATACCAAGTGGAGTAGTAATCCAAATCCACCATCCAAAAACCGAGTGCAAAAGTAGCAAACACCACAATCGCCACCATCCAGTGTAAGACGATGGAAATCCATCCATAGGTTTGAGATTGGTTTTTGAGTTGCATTGCATCACGCTCATACGGGTTCTGAAAAACTTGCGGTCAGTATAGTGAGATTTATCTATGCAAAAAAGCGAATAAAAAACAAAATACTGTTGCCATTAAAAGAACAATACTTTCGGTGATGTGAAGGGTTTGAAAAAAGAGTAGATTAAAAACCAGCAGGCCTGGTAAAACGGGTTTTAGCAGGCCTGCTAACTTTAGATTGAAACAGATATGGATTTTATGAAGTTGGAACAGATGAAGTTGGAACAGCTCACATTACATCGCTGAAAACTAAATAACACGCCTTTAATAGAATTCGTAAAGCTGAGTATTCTCTTCCGGTTCCGACCAAGACTTGAGTAAATCTCTCGAGAACATTGGCTGAACGGGACGCGCATTTTCACCCATCAATTCATTCATTTTCATAATTTGTTCAGCAGACGCTTCAATAGGTTGTTTAAACACCATCCAATATACGCCCTCTGAGCAAGGCGGCGTGGTTAAGGAACCACTGTACTTGTAAAACTCGGTATTAGCGGGAATAAAATTAACAGGATTCAGTTTTAGATCATTAAAAATTTCTTGTTTATTCACCTCTTTCGGCAGGCGTTTTAACAAACCATCTAAATTTGGGTTACGCTCCCCTTCTTGAAACAGCACGCCCATGACCGCTAAATTACCATCGCCATCTTTATGCACAAAGTGCATCTCCATCGGATAAGCAAATCCCTCTTTATAGTGTTCACTTGGGGTATGAAAGTGGTATTGCAACAACTCGTAGCGGTGACCACCCACTTTTATGTAGCTCCCTAACGGGTAATTCACTTGAACAGAATGGCCATTATTAATAATTTTTAATGGCACCGCTTTATAGACAATATCCAAACTGGCTAAACCTTGCGTGCCCAATGCAGATACATCACGTAAATCAATCGGCGATTGGTTTTTACCGCTTTTACAGGTAGCAAACTCTGGCGACAACTCGCCCCAATATCGTGGGGCTGTCTCACCCGCATAACTCCAGTGCGCCTTATGGTCGGATGCATTGTGTGCATCCATCGCTTTAGTAGGATTAGCCGTGGTAGCGGCATGCGTTTCGTTATTGTGCGCCGGCTTAGCTTCAACAGCGGGCGTTTTAGTCTGTGCATTTTTCTCTTTAATGCTCTCTAACTCAGCGCCTAAATCCAATAACGGTGCTTCGTCAGCGGCACTGGCCGGCAGCGTGAATAAGCTGACCGCAAGCATGAACAAAAAAGGCAACACAATAAAATGTTTGAAAGACGAGGAAAAGGTACGTCTCATAGGAAAGTCTCCGACAGAATTATGACAGTCATTAATATTGCGGGCATTCAAGCAATAAATTTGCCAGAGTTGGCATTTATTAGAAAGCGAGGCATTCTGGATAAAGTCAGAATGCCCTTAGAAACCAGCATTAGCTGCTCAAGAAGCTTGAACACCCTCGTCAAGAATAGCTTGATACACTTCCAGCTCAGATTTATGAATTGCAAACACACCCTCGCCGCCGTTTTCAAACTCAAACCAATAAAATGGCAGCTCTGGATAAGCCTGTTCTAAATAAAACTGCGATACGCCCACTTCAACAATCAACACACCATCTTCATTCAAAAAATTGGCGGCTTGGGCTAACATTTTGCGGGTTAAATCTAGACCATCTGCACCTGATTCAAGCCCTAAACGAGGCTCTTGCTGAAACTCCTCAGGCAGTGCATCCATCTCAATTTGGTCAACATACGGTGGATTAGAGACAATTAAATCATATTTTTTACCCTGTAAATTAGCAAACAGGTCGGACTGAATCGCCGTAACATAATCATTTAGTTCATAATAATCAATGTTCTGTTGCGCTACTTTCAAAGCGTCTGCCGATAAGTCCACTAAATCGACGGTAGCGTTTGGACAGGCCTGCAAAGTCGCAATGCCGATACAACCGCTCCCCGTACACATATCGAGCACCGAAGTAACATCTTCGCCATTTACCCAACCATGAAAACCGTTGGCGATTAACTCGGCTATCGGTGAGCGCGGTACTAAAGTCGATTCATTTACAATAAAACGCATCCCCGCAAACCACGCTTCGCCAGTTAAATAAGCCGCTGGTTTACGCGTTTCAATACGCTGTTTAAACAGATCGGTTACCGTTTGTCTTTCGCTTAAACTTAACCGCGCCTGCCAATAGTTTTTAGGAATGTCATCTGGCAATCGTAACGCAAAAAACACCAGCACTCGGGCTTCATCAAACGCATTGTCGGTGCCATGACCAAAAAACAGATTGGCCGATTTAAACAGTGAACCACCCCATCGAACAAAATCGGTAATGGACTCTAGGCCGTTACATTGATAATTAATATTGGTCACAACTTATCCCTTTTTAATCGCGTGCTTAGGTCGAAATGCCTTAACAAACGACTCGTTGGTTTCTAAATAAGGCCCCTCAATCAAATCGACACAGTAAGGCACCGCTGGAAACACCGCTTCTAAACATTCACCAATCGCCGAGGGTTTACCTGGCAAGTTAATAATTAAACTCGACCCTCTCGTGCCCGCAATTTGACGCGACAAAATGGCCGTTGGCACATACTTTAATGAGACCGCACGCATCTGTTCGGCAAAGCCATCCAAAATCTTATCGCAAACCGCTTCGGTCGCTTCTGGCGTCACATCACGCTTTGCTGGCCCAGTACCACCGGTGGTTAAAATCAATCCGCACTGGTGCTCATCCGCCAACGATTTTAAAGTAGATTCGATTAAATCTTGTTCATCCGCTATCACTCTGGCAACAGCTGTCCACTCACTGCTCAAGGCCTCACCAATCCAAGCCTGCATCGCCGGCCCACCTAAGTCTTCATATTCGCCACGACTGGCACGATCGGAAACGGTTACAAAACCAATTTTAATTTCATCTTTTTGCATTGTTTGTCCTTGAATTAGCGGTGAAGTGCCCGCATATAATAACTCAATTTATCGAGTAAACACCAATAAGACCATCATGACAGACACAAACAAATCCCCTGAAACCCTATTAAATGACGAGTCTGAACGTGAGACTAAAGTGAACACAAAAGAGCCACTTGTTCAGGAGGCTCCATCTAGTAGTGCGCTTGACCAGGCACAGGAACCTCTAGCATTTGATGGCGAGCAAATCACGTTTGATGAAGAGGAAGACTCTATCAAACCGTTTAATCGTGTTGAAGAAAAAACCGAAACGGATCTGCCGAGCGAGATTTTCTTACTGCCTATGAAAGACCGCCCTTTTTTTCCTGGCCAACAATTACCCGTATTACTCAATAAAGAGGCTTGGCAATCAACGTTTAATGCCATAAAAAAAGGCAACCATAAATACGTTGGAATGGTGTTTGTTGACTTTGAAGATCATGAAAACGCCCCGCCAGAAACCTTCTCTGGCGTGGGTACATTGGTACGCATTCACGACCCGAAAGAGCGTGATGACTTTATACAGCTGATTGCTGAAGGCGTTAAACGTTTTAAAATTGAGTCTTGGACATCGGGAGAAGCGCCCTACAAAGCCCAAGTCAGCTACCCTATCGACGATGAAAACGGTACAACAAAAGAACTGAAAGCTTATGGCTTAGCCATTATGAACGCTTTTAGAGAGCTGTTGCCGCTTAACCCACTTTACAGCGAAGAGCTTAAATACTTTTTAAACCGCTACAGTGCCAATGAACCGACCCACTTAGCCGATTTTGCCGCCAGTTTAACCACCGCGGAAGGTAAAAAGTTGCAAGAAGTGCTTGAAACCTTTGACCTTGTGAGCCGCCTCGAAAAAGTATTGGTACTCTTTAAACAAGAGATTGAAGTCACCAAGTTGCAATTTAATATTCGTGAACGTGTTGAAGAGAACTTAAACGATCAACAGCGTGATTTCTTTTTACGCCAACAACTGAATGAAATTCAAAAAGAACTTGGCATTGTTAAAGACGACCAGACGCTGGATAGCGATCGCTTTCGTGAGCGTATGGCGGCGTTAACCCTAACCGATGAAGCCAAGAAAAAAGCCGAAGAGGAGTTGGATAAACTCTCAATGCTCGACCCACAATCCCCAGAATACAATGTGGCACGCAACTGGTTAGATTGGTTGACCCTCCTGCCTTGGGGCAAACACAGCAAAGATTTATTAGACCTAAAACGTGCCCGAAAAATTTTAGATAAAGGTCACGATGGCCTAGAAGACGTTAAAGATCGTATCAGCGAATTTTTAGCGGTCGGCGCGTTAAAAGGCGAAGTTTCTGGCTCGATTATCTGTTTAGTGGGGCCACCCGGAGTTGGTAAAACCTCGATTGGTCGCTCCATTGCCGATGCCTTAGGGCGCAAGTTCTACCGGTTTTCAGTCGGGGGAATGCGCGATGAAGCGGAAATTAAAGGCCATCGCCGAACCTACATTGGCGCCATGCCGGGTAAGTTTATGCAAGCCTTAAAAGATTGCGAAACGGCCAATCCGGTGATTATGCTCGACGAAATCGACAAAATTGGCGCCTCCTATCACGGTGACCCGGCTTCAGCTCTGTTAGAAGTGTTAGACCCAGAACAAAACCATGAGTTTATGGATCACTTTATGGATGTGCGTTTTGACCTGTCTAAAGCGTTGTTTGTATGCACGGCTAATACCTTAGACACCATTCCCGGACCACTGCTTGACCGTATGGAAGTGATTCGTCTGTCGGGCTACATTACCGAAGAGAAAATACAGATTGCCAAACACCATTTATGGCCTGCCTTACTTAAAGAGTCTGGGCTCAAACGCGAACAGGTGCAAATTACCTTACCGGCGATCCGCCACGTGATTGAAGGTTACGCCCGTGAAGCTGGTGTACGTAATTTAAAGAAACAGATGGCAAAACTGGTTCGTAAACTCGCGCTCAAATTTGTGACTGGCGAAATTGAATCGGCACGCATTCATGTCAATGAACTCGAAGAGATGCTTGGCCAACCACGTTTTACCCCAGA